>JGI24702J35022_10002362_pt1 | contig 11543 bp, 18 predicted proteins | sample TergutTh196P4_FD_35022 | JGI IMG/M metagenome (IMG submission 35022)
TTCTAAACACATCGCCGTCAATCAATTGCGGGTCTTTGCCCGAATACAGTTTACTATAGCGATACAGATTCCTAACACCGGAGCCGAGTTCGTCAGCCAGCCAGATGTTACGAAAGAAAGACGCGATGAGTGGATTTTTAGGGTTCGGTCTGAAGTTTTCAGGNGTNATCATCTCTCCTGTCTCGGCGCGGTTGGCATTCGCGGTATACATCCGNTCTCTCTCAATAACAAATTGCGCGATATACGAACTTGTGAATTCTCTGTGGATCAGACAATTGACCAACATCTCACGGGCAATGGCGCTGCTTAGACTGACTCGTGTGTCTCCCTCGAGATAAAATTTTTGATAATATCAGTGGCGGCATTTTCGGGAACTCCGACAACCTCGCCGTTGTCTTCCACTCCAAGATAAATATCACCGCCGAAGCGATTCAAAAAAGAACAGACAGTTTCGTAAGTATCTGCTTCAATCTTTCCTCCGCATCGTTTGAACTCGACGGCAACGGTTTCTCCAACTGCTATGGTAGTTTCAAGTTTACTTATATCCATCAGGTTCCCGCCTCCAGATAAATCACAATTCCCGTTTCCTTTGTATGCTTATGCCGATTAAACTCTTCCGTTTTAGACTGCTCATGATTGTTCTTCCGTCGTCATCTTTGTTGTTTTTGCTTTTCTTCCCGGTTTTGCGTTCCCTGTACGCGTAGGTTTTATTGCATCTTCCGGGATAGCCCAAGATTTGCCGAAGTGAATTACGCCGGGAATCATGCCAGAGCAACACATCCTCTGTACCTGACGGATCGTAACATCCCATCGCTCCGCTGCTTCTTTTACACTAATATATCCGTTCATACAACTGTGCCTCCGTAGCTCTGTTGTAATTCTTATAATGAAATACAGTACACATTACATAATAGTCGCATATGCGTCTTTTGTCAAGTCNGATTTCGTAGTCTTGATTGTAGTTATCAGGACTTATAATATCCTGATTATCAAATGTCAATATTATTAGGGAATATCAAACTATAAGAACTCACCCTTGCGGTGTCGGTACTTGCCTTGAAACTGTTGCGGGACAAGGCTTCAGACGCTGTTTCGGGCGTGTGGCAAACTATAAGGACTCGCCCCTGTGGTGTCCGCACTCGCCTTGAAATCGTTGCGGGACAAGGCTTTTGACGCTCTTTCGGACGTGTGGCGAGCAGTGCATAGCGGTACACACCCGCTATGCTCCGCTCGCTGTGGCGCTGCCCCAGACCCCGTAGATCGCCCCGCGTTGCGGTGCGGCTGCGCGACCTTTCAGCCGCTATTTTTGTGTCGTGACAGGTGTTATAAGTCCCTTTCGGTTGTGCGTGCCGTGCACTCATCGGTGATGTTCAACAGCCTGTCAACATTTAAATAGATCAGTGTCTGTAAATCTCCAAAGCCGTGGCGAGATGCTGCGCCTCTGGCTCCGCCTGATTACGTAGTAGGTTGTATAAATCCTCAAGCATCGGCATACGCGATGGTTCGGGGTTTGTCAGGTAATCGCGATAGGCCAGCCTGACGCAGCGGTCGATGATGGTTTTTCCACAGGCGCAAGCCCAGCACAGCTTAGAAAACTTATATTTCTGTGGAACAAATTCATGAATCCTTCGTCTAGCATAATGAAATCTAAAATGAGGGGTGTTCATTGTGAAAAATACTACCGTGCTTGGAATGGTTCTGCTGTGTTCTCTTGTCATTCTTTTTTCTGCTTGCGCAAGTTCAGCTAATACAAGTAGTGTGGTTAGTTACCACCAAGCAACGGTCAGAGATTTTCATCTGAATTTGTCTGAGGAGTTTTTAATTTACCTCACCTCGTTAGCGGACGAGCGAACTGCCATAGCGTCATTGGTGAAAACAATTATAGGAGATAATCCTCCCGTTAAAGACAAAGCAGTTTTCTTAACTGTGAATGGTAGTCCACTTAAAACGGAAAAGAACGATTTTAGTGCAAGATTGAGTTTTGACGGGGTGATGCTTCTGGATGCAACAACTGCGGACGAAAGTGGCGCGACATCAACCACAAATCACTTAACCGCCGCAAACGATTGGGCGCGTGATGGTATAACAAGCGCAATCGGCAAGGGCTTTGTGCCTAACGATATACAAAGTGCATATACAAATACAATCACTCGCGCTGAGTTTTGTCGTATGGCGGTAAAATGGTTAGAGTACAAGCTTGGTAAAAGCATTGATAACATTATGGCAGAAAGAGATCTAATAAATAGTCAAGGTACTTTTTCAGATACAAATGACCCCGCTATTTTAGCAGCTTACGGCCCAGGAACGTAAATAAAAAGCGAGTTGTTTAAGCCGGAAGTTGCTAATCACCGCGCGAACAGCGCGGTGCGCAGGCATCGCCTGCGTGAGGCGAGGGGAACCGCGCTTCGCCGAGCCGAGTTGGGTTGCGGGCGTAGCCCGCATTGGCAGCTTATAGGCTAGGAATAACTAGCGGAACGACGGCTCCAACAGAAACAAAAGCGGGAGTGTTCACACCTAATGAGCAGTTTACTAGAGAGCAAGCTGCTACGATGATAAGAAATGTATGCGGTGTTGCGGGAATGGATATAAGCAATACAAGCGCAGCAGGATTTACCGATTTAGGTACGGCGTCAAGCTGGGCAGTGGATAGTATAAACTTTGTCCGCAACAACGGTATAATGGGCGGAACAAATACAAATCCACTTACCTTTACTCCAAAAGGGATATACACAAGGCAAGAGAGCATAGTCACGTTCGATAGAATTGATTGACAATACGCTGAGGTTTGAACTTTTAATCCTCTACGGCTTGCCCGAAGCGCTTCTGATATGCCTCGTCTATACTTTCTTTGGCGTAGTAGATATTATTTTTCGTTCTGCTTAATATGGTCTGCGTCAGGTTTTGCGGAATGGCATTATCAGGATAATGCTTACTTTCAAACAATTTGATACTTGCGAATATGGCTATTTGATATACAAGATTTTTGACTGGTCAAGTTCGTGCGGTATACCGATGGATTTTGCATATCCAAGCAAAACCGCCATTCCACATTCATAACCAACTGGAAATCCAAGTTTATCCTTGAAATACTCGTTTTTAGTCCCAGCAAAAGCAAAAGCAACATTTCCACAATGCAAACTCGCCAACCCTAAAGATGTTGCTGCCAAAACGGTGGTCTGAGCTACTACACCTAAATCAATCAATTCCGCTCCGGGCGGTTCGGCAGTCTTAACGGCAAAGAACACCATGCAAGGCGCATTATAGAATATGTTTCCATTTTGGGACATTATATGCTGATAAAAGGACTCGCTTAGATTTCTTAAGTTTTTCCCGGCTTCTTGCTCCATTTCGGCAATAAGTTCATTGTTCGTCACAACGATTATATGCCAAAACTGCCGGTTCATTCCGCTTGGTGATTGGATTGCCGCTTGTGAGATTGCCGTTAATAGTTCTTCTGACGGCAACCGTTCTTCAAAATCACGGCAGGAATACCGTTCCTTAATATTTCTCAATGTTTCATTCAAGCTGATATACCTCCCGTTCAACGATTAGCATATAAAAAACGACAGTAGCCTATTTCAGCGGCATTTTTTATCAGTTCCACATTAAGCCATGCGGCAAGTTCATAAAACGGCTTGTTTTCAAACGGCTACTTTGTCCTTTCGGTGCGTTGACACTCGTTATATCGTCAGTTTTCCTATTGCCCCCGATTCAAGGGCAAACCATATAGAGCCTTGTTCATCGAAAACAATACCATGTGGTTCTTTATGCTGTATTGCAATGCCATATTCCGTCATTATTCCATCTGGCGTGATAACGCCTATCTTATTTGCGCCCCATTCAGTAAAAGCGACTTTTCCGTTTTTTGAAACGGCAATGGCATGGGGCTTTGCATCGNCTGTGGGAATGTCATATTCAGTTGTTTTGCCCTCATAATCAATTCTGCCAATGCGGTTTCCTATGATTTCNGTAAACCATACGGCATCTTTTCCGCATGAAATGCCAACAGGCGCAGAACCCTGTGTTGGCAAAGGATATTCAGTCACTTCGCCTTTTTTCGTAATACGTCCGATTTTATTTCCTTGGTTTTCGCTGAACCAAAGAGAGCCGTCATTGCCAAAGTCGAGAAAGGATGGGTAGCTTGCCGGGGTGGGGATTTCAAAATAGGCAATCTCCTTGTCAGTCATTCTTCCAATTTGATTGCCTGACATACAAGTGAACCATACGGTCTGTTCATCATCAATAGCTATACCATACGGAGAGCATCCATCAGCCACTTCGTATTCAAGGACACTTCCATCGTAACTAATGTACCCGATTTTGTTTTCCTGATACTCCGTGAAATACATACCATTTTTGGCGGCAGTGATAAGGGAAATACCACAGTTGATTGTTGGTAGTGGATATTTTGCAATACCGCCGTCCTTGAAAAGCGCCGATATTCTGTTCGCTTTGTTTTCTGTGAACCATATTTTGCCACCCTCTCCTAAAGCTATTGCATAAGGAGAGGTATCATCCTCTATTTTGATAAATGAAAAACCCATTTGCACCACCTCAATTACCATGACGCTCAACTCCCGTGCCGTAAATCACCATCCGATTATAACATGACATAGTGTTGCTTTCTACCAAAATATTCAAGCCCGAAAGCGGAAATACCTGCCGCCGAGGGCTTTGCTATTTCAAAAATATCCCCGCAAAGCAGAATAACATCCGGGCGCTCAGCCTCAATAACACTAATCAAATCCATCTGCCCGTCACCGTAATCGCACTAGTGCAAGTCGGCTATAAGCGCTAATCTTATCTGCCCATCAGTTTTGTCGGTGACAATTTCATAGTGACCGACCGACAGGCTTGAATCGAACACAAACACGATAATCACAACTTGAATAAGTATTATTAGCGGTATGCCGACCATGAAATCATAAAACTCTGTGGCTTGTGCGCTCGGCAGTTTGCTTTTCATGGTATGTGTTATAGCCATCTTCTCACCTTTTTACAATACTCTTCATATTTATCACCGTAGCGCTGACTCAAAAACGGTTCTTCTTTATAAACGATCTGTAGATGATAAAAGGTTGCTTCGCCGAGCAGTATCAGCAACATACCTAAGTTGGAAAATGCTAAAAACGCACCAAGCCAATAAATTATGAAACTGATGTACATGGGATTTCGGCTGAGTGAGTAGAATCCGGTTGTTGTCAAGCCCTTGCTATTTTCATCCACACCGATTGCTAAATTCTTGCCAAACTGAATAATGTCAATGTAGTACAACACTATACCGATGTACAATATGGCTGCTCCCATCCACCGTAAAACCGGAATGTTCCAGAAGGGCGTATTCAAAAAGCCAAGAGTCGGCAGGTTAATGATATTTGACAGATAAATGTATATTGTAAGTGCAAACAGGAAATAAGTCCTGATACGCTCAAAGCCTCGCATTACCATCTTGCCAATGGCCATCGCAAATGCAAACATTCCGTAGAAAAGACATAAAGCGGTAATGGTCAAGATGTTAAAGAGCAGCAGCATTTTTAATTCTCCTCACTTTCGGTTTTATCAAGCCATGACTGTTATCAATCATTCGTTTTCATTTCATCCTTCGGCACATCACCGCCGAGCGTGACCGTGTTCCAGTGAACCTTGTTCATGTGCCAACCGGGAGTTACGTCCTCATATATCTGCCGCAGAAAATCCGCTTAAAACGGGTCGCATTTCAAATTGATGCAGCGTTTTCCGTTGCGCTCTTAGATATGAGCGAACCTCTTTTTGTCTGTTCGGTGGCGCATAACAGTCCATGCTCCATCATCCGAATGTGCCGCGCCGTCGTCGAATGGATAATCCTTATAGGCGGCAGGGAGGGTCAGGCAGTATTCGATGAGTTCTTGTCGGGTCATGGTTTCCTCTCATAAATCGCTGTATATGCCAATTTGTCGTTAATCCGTTATGACTTCATAAGCTCGGTGCTCGCCACAGTTTCGTCAAATGACCCAATCGTCTACGGTTCTTTATCGGTAATGACATCACCCCGCTCTTGAATGGTCACAGCCACCGCGTCACCGACTTGCTTGCCAATTTTCGCCCGTATGTCCTTGCGGATACCGATAATGTAACATACCGAACCGTCCTCGTTTTTTACACCCATATTGACGATGCTGCCATCATACGGTTCACCATCAAAGGTTGCGTGGACTTTCACCCGACCTTTGCCGAACTCGGCTTTGGTATCGTGCGGGAATATTATATAAGCGGTATCTTTATCATCGTCGGCGGTTAGAATAACGGTTTCAAATTCGTAAACTTTATCGTTGGGCTTAATCATTTCTTCGACGCGCGATACACGCCAACGTGTGATTTTGTCTATGATTTCATACGGGAGCGGTTTGCTAAGCGGGAATTGGATTGTGCCTTTCGCCACATTGTATTCGGTCAGCTTATCGGCGAATACCGTGGAGGCCTCGCCGCCGGGGAAAATGCTGACATGGTTTTTGAACGCCGCAAAATGGATAAGGTTCTCACCTTGCCAAAATGTTGGCATTTGCCACGACATTTTTTCCCTTGCTTCGGGCGCGGCGGCGCGAATGACCTCGCGGATTTTTTGCAATATTGGCTGCACTTTCTCAGTTTGCTCGGCAATATACTGGTCGATGGTTTCGACCTTGCCGCAATAATGGTCTTGTTCTGTGTTCTTGAACTCGCGATTACAGTTAGGGCATTGCCACATCGTCATTTTCCTCCCGAAGTTCCTTTTCTCTAGGCATACTGATTGCCTTTATAGTGGCGTTATGCCGTAGCAATCACGCCCATATACCATATCCTTTCATTTATGGCGTTCAATCATGAACCTGTTTCCAAAGACAGATTGATTATTGCTCATATGCAAATTGAGCGCCTTGTGCTTTCGCATCATTTCGCTTCCGGTATATCGTCAAACTCAACTTCCATGATGTCGGAAATCTCGCATCGGAGGACGTTGCATATTTTGACGAGAACATCCATGTTGACATTTTCACCCCTATACAGCTTTGCAAGAGTTGACCCGCTGACACCGGATAACTGCGATAATTCCTTCTTTTTCATCTTTTTATCGAGGTGTTTAAGCAATATCGGCAAAATTTCCTTTTCATATACAGCGTCCGCATTACAGACCCCCGCAAAACAATAAAGCGGGCTAGCGTCCGCAACCCAACTCGGCTCGGCGAAGCGCGGTTCCCCTCGCCTCACGCGGACGCTGTCCGCGCACCGCGCTCTCGCGCGGCGTTAGCAACTTAGCTTTCAAGAACAACTTGTTTTTTATTGTAGTTCCTGAAAGCTAAGTTACTAATGCTATTATCTACCGTTATAGTGCTTCCTTTTTCGTAAGTTGAAATAACCACTCCGATTTTTTCGTATATTGGCTGTGAAGCGAGAACAGCGATTTTTGCTAAAGCCATCATGCTTCCCCAAACCAATCTGTTGTTTTTTGAACAGATGCCGGAAATGAAGTCGTTAGCGTAATCACTTATCAACGCAGGGTTTCTCTCTCCAATTTCGTATAAAACCTTGATACAGTCATTAGCAACAGCTTTGTCATCGCTTTTGAAGCCATCAACGATTTCCTTGATTCCATCCTTGTCGCTCTGTTGGCAAAGATACTCTGCCAATTCGATATTCGGAATCTCGTCATTTCTCCCAAGTTTACAAGCTAATCTTTCAATCATCATAATCGCCCTCGTACATTAGTATACTCTCTTTTTGCAGGTAATTCGGGTTATGTTAGTCCCAAGTCTGCTCGCGCCAACTCGTTTATTGCTTTTATAGCCGCTTCAATGTCGCCTGAAACCAACGATTGCATACTATCAGCATATCGTAGTGGATTAGCTTTTCTCAACGCTGTGCAAATATCGTCAACTAACTCTGGCTTGTGTTTTGCTATATTGGGGAGAGCTTTAATGCATTGCCTTGCTGTAATAGGTTTTTCGTCCATAATGTGATGTAGGTACTTATCTATTATCTCGTCGATTTTGCAATCTATATCCCATTTAGCATTTGCTGATATTAAAAGCAATCCTCTTGCCCGAATATAAGAGTTATCGCTATCAATCATATCGGCAAATGTATCGAAGAATTTGTATATATCATTACTTTGTTCGCTTGCTGACACCAATTCTTTCAAGCATTTATGCGCTGCTTTATCATTTTTGTCGAATAAGCCGTTAATCAATTCAGCTATGTTCTCCATAATTTCCTCCGACTTTAATCACTTCGGGTCAAGCTCCAACCTCACAAAGTCTGGCGACTTTGCAGGGTCCCCGGGAGGCCCGAAGTCTGTATCACGATTTCCTTAATATCCAAGTAACGCATATGAGCGTGTTTTTTAAATCATCATACTCGTTTTGCTGGTTGCGAACGTAATTCTCGAAAATCTCCCTTTTATCGGGATGTTTTGCTATCAGCTCACTGGCTCTTGCTGTTATGTATTTCATGCCTGTTTCACTATCTCCGGAAGCGGGGGTATTGTTGTTCTCGCCAAAATCTGTATCAATCAAAATCAGTTCTGCTTCCTTGAACAGTTCAGCCCATTGCTTGCCAGTCAAAAGCTCGTAACCATTGGACTTTGTTTCGCTTTGCATGACGTTATCGGGTAGATAACCCTCGTCAATCAATATGTATCCTCCCGGCTTTGTTACAGTTTTCAGTTTGCGGAGCATTTCAGCGGGATTGCCCAAAACGATTCCCGCCGCGCCGAAAACGACAACATCATATTCTCTTTCGCTGTTAACGGCTTCGTTTACATCACCGATGATAAACTCGCACAAATCCGATACGCTGTGTTCGCTTGCTTTTCGCGCCGCATATTCAATGAATTCTGTAAGTATATCAATACCTTTGACTTTGGCATGGAATCGTTCAGCGATATTTACCGATACTGCGCCCTTGCCGCAAGCCAAGTCTAATACTCTTGTTTCCGGCAACAAATCGACGTGTTTCTGGATTAGTCCGCATATAACATTCGGGTCGCTTCCGAGTTCCCAAAAATCTTGAAGCATATAGGGCAGAAATGGCAATAATTCTGTTGTTTCCGCCGACAATGAAATAGCCAATCTTTCTTCTGTTTCTTTTATCATGCTTATCACCGCCTAACCTGCTTGAAATATTAAGCCTATCCAACCATGTTTCGCATGTTCTTCCGGCAGCTCAACGGTCTGGAAAAACTCAAGCCCTGCGCTTTTAGCAGCGTTACTCAGGCTATCTTTGTCATGCAAGTAAAAATAACGTTTGTAGCGCTTCCCGTTCTGCTCAATAAAAGTCCGTTCCTCACTTAACCCTTGCCCCTCAACGACCGCAATCAAAACATACCCGGATTTCTTCAAAACCTTTTTCATATTCTGAAATACAAGCTCCAACTCACCCCCGGAAATGTGAATCAGGGAAGCGATAGCAACGATACCATCAAAACAGCCGAGTTCAGCCGATATTTCTCTAAAATCCATAATCTCAAAATGACAATCGGGATTTTTCTGCTTCGCGATTTTTATTGGTTTTTCACTGTAATCAATACCTGTTACATTCGCGCCTAACTTCTTTAGTCGCATACTCTCATATCCTGCCCCGCAACCCAAATCAAGACATTCGGGGATTGAGGTAATAACGAAACAAATCGCTTCAGCACCGGTAACAGGCTGTCGTTTTCATACCAGTCATTCGCAAATTCTTCGGAAATATCGTTGTAGAACATTTGAATATCCATAGAGTGCATCAAATCAGGCTCACCCTCCAACATTCCGTGTTTCTCCTGCCATACATTATGCGAGTGACTGTCACAGTCAAGTTTCCATTATCTACAATATAAAACACAATGTAATTATCCACAGGCATAATGCGAAGGTTGCGGTTCCGCCACGGTTCTTTTTCATATCGCCTGAAGCGTTCCGGCATATGATCCAAAGAATACACCGCTTTTTCGATTCGAGAATATTGTTTTTCCGCGATTACCGGTTCCAATAGTTCGTTGGCTATATACTTGTACAACAATTTCATATCAAGCAGAGCCTGATCTGTGATTTTTACATTAAAAGTCATATTCCGAGCTCATCGCGCAATGACGCGAATGCCTCTCCCGCAGGACGCGAATTACCTTTTTTTATATCCGCATAACCTTTTTCAAGCTCGGCGTGGAACTCATCCTCGGTGAGCATAGATAAATCAAGCGGATGCGAAGAAGGGAGCGTTAAATCAAACGGCATACCGCGACGTAAAACAACTTGCTTCAAAAACATTCCTACTGCGTTTGACATTGGGATTCCAAGCTGTGTCAGAATCGTTTCCGCGCTTTCTTTCAAATCTGGCTCAATCCTGACATATAGATTTGTGCTTTTACTCAATATAAACACCTCCGCCATTACTATAACTGATTGTGCGTACAAAAGCAATACAAATTTAAATATTGTCAATAGTGAACAGCTTCTCAACCACGAGTACGGTCGCCGCGCCGTCATGGCTTGACAGCACGGCGGAAATCATCACGTTTGTGTCGATTACTCAACTGTAGATGGTGTTGTCTTCACCCATTCCGATATGATTTACAAAAACCATTCGCGGCGCGTCCTTGTCAGATTTGAGAGAGCAAATGGAAAAGGATTCGATTTTGCCGAAGGAGCGTTGCCAGAGTGCGTGTTCACAAAACTATCAGGATTTTCTGAGGACGAGCTATTTGAACTGCAAGACAATACGCTGTAATAGCGCTTTGATTTGGGACTACGCGCAGAAAGGCGGCGGACTCAATGCCTAACGCTCTGCGTGATTTTCATCGACTTCGTTTCTTTCTTTTTTGCTCCGCAAACCTGCCAAATTCCAGTAGTCGCGTCTTTGTCGGCTCCAATTCCAGCCCGACAATGGCAAGGTGGTCTTTGAGTTCCTTCAGAAATTTCTTGGCCTCTTCCTTGTATTGGAATGTTGCTACAAAATCATCAGCGTATATTACCAGGCCGCATTCCCCCTTGCATCCCCTCTTGAATACAATATTGAACCATAACCTCATAAAAACTTGACTGAGTTTTATTTTTTTGAAAGGTTTTACCAAAACGAACGTATATAATGGTGAAAGGTCATTTCAATAGAATAAAGTGTGGTGATGATGGCATGGACATCAGAAAAGATGGTATGGGCATCATAGAAGTGGCATGGGCATCAGAGAAGATGGCATGGACATCAGAGAAACAGCCATTAAGATCAAGCATGGCGATGAAGATGTTTTTTCACGGATAATCGACGTGTATTCAAATTATTTGGCTGTAGTAATTAATAATGTCTATTCATTGAATACTCAAGACACTGAGGACATTATCGCGGAAACAATGTTATCCGTGTGGAGAAGTGCGAAAAAGCTTAAAGAGGATATGAATTTTAAGTCATATTTAGCGACGATCGCGCGAAACAAAACCATTGACTATGTGCGAAAATAACGTGTGAGCATGATTGAACTTGATATTACCCTTTTAGCTGATTCTGATTCTGATACAGATATAGAAACTGATTTTCTACATAGGGAATTGGTTGATTTT
>JGI24702J35022_10002363_pt1 | contig 11537 bp, 8 predicted proteins | sample TergutTh196P4_FD_35022 | JGI IMG/M metagenome (IMG submission 35022)
TATTCTTCAGTTAACGGCGTACTATTCAACAAAGATCAAACAACACTGATACAATTTCCGAACGGAAAACACGGTGAATATACTTTACCCGGAAGTGTTATAACCATCGAACGATATGCTTTTCCATGGTCCACCCATTTGACTGAGGTTACTATTCCGAATTCGGTAACTTTCATCGAAATAAATTCTTTTTACTATTGCGACAATTTAACTGCAATAAACGTTAATGAAGACAATAGTCAATATTCCTCTATAAACGGCGTACTATTCAACAAAGATCAAACAACATTGATACAATATCCGGGCGGCAAACACGGTGTATATACGATACCGGACGGTGTTACATCCATAGGAGATTATGCTTTTTTCTCATGCAGAAATTTGAATGAGGTTTTCATTCCGAATTCAGTAACATCCATCGGAAATTCTTCTTATTCCTTTTGCAGCAGTTTGACTTCTGTAACTGTACAGTGGATTAATCCGATATCCATGGTTTCAATTGACGAACAAGCCTTTTTAAGTGTTAATGTTTCAAATGTAAACCTGTATATTCCCGGAGGCGCTTATGATTTGTATGCAGCAGCGCCTGTATGGAAAGATTTTAATATTGTGCAATCCTGGGAAATCGGCGCTCCCATCCCTGCCGATGTAATTGCCGCACTTGATAAAAGTACGCTTACCGTCAGCGGCGTGGGAGCAATGCAGGACTTTGACAATAATGCTGTCCCACCATGGACTTCGCATAGAAATTCAATTACAGATTTGGTTATTGGCTCCGGCGTAACAACCATCGGGGATTATGCTTTTGCAGGTTGTGAAAGTTTGACTGAGGTTGACATTCCCAATTCGGTAACGACCATCGGAAATTATGCTTTTTCCGCTTGCAGCGGTTTGATTGAAATTTATAATCATGCAGGCGCTCCGCAATCGATTCATACTGACGTGTTCGATGATGTTGACATCAGCAAGGTTACCCTGTATGTTCCGGCAAGTTCGGTTTCAGCCTACCAGGACGCTCCTGTTTGGAGAGACTTTATTATTTCAGTTACAGGCGGCCAAATATCCGGCGCGGCATTAATGGAAATACCTGTTCCGCAGATCATTACCATCAACAGCATCACCGTTTATGAAATTCAGCCGCCTGCCACCGGTCAATCTGTAGAATATGCTATCGTCGAGAACGTTCCCCTGTCGTCGCGTATTTCCGCGTGGCAGCCGGACAGAACGTTTAACGAACTTCATTCCGACGCTTTATATTACGTTTTTGCCCGTTCAGCCGGGAATGTAATTTATTTTGCCGGCGAGGCAGTTGTTTCCAAACACATCATGACCCATCGCAACTTCATCACCAACACAGGCGAACCGGAACATATAGCGCCTCTTAAGGCATGGGTACGCGATGGGCTTTTGCACGTTAGCGGGCTGAGCGCAGGCGAGGTTTGGAGCGTTTACAGTATTTCAGGCGTTTTGGTATATCGCAGTATTGCCGCGGGCAGCGATGTATATGCAGGTTTGTCAGCTGAGGGAACGTATATTGTTCAATCGGGTGAAAGAACCATAAAAGTGGTATTCAATTGAAAGAAAAATAAAATGAAAATGAAAAATGAAGCATTCTATTCCCTGAAAAGAGTAATCCTGATCATCTCCTTATGCCTGATAAAAGCATGGTTCTGCCCCTTATGCACTTACGGGCAGTCTAACCCTGACCCTGATCTGATAGTAAAAACGACCGGCGACAGTATTCAATGCCGGATTCTTAATATTGATGATGATGGTATACATTACCGTCTTGGTTCCGGCAATCTGATGAGCATCCCTCAAAAAGAAGTAGCTTCGTATGCGCTTAGCCATTTTGCACTTCCTTATGAAGAGTGGACAACCGGAGGCCAGCTTCCCCCCAAAGTCAGAACCCACGTTTTTTATTTTATGGTTTCAGCCGGAACAACTGACTTTGGTTCGGTCTCTTTTGGCGATGCAGGCGGTTTAACATTTCATGGAGGCTTTGATGCGGCTTTTTACTTACAACCATGGTTAAAAGCCGGTTTAAAGTTTAACGCGATAAATGCTGCCATTGATTTTGGTAAAAAGTATACATACAGCGACAGGGTGATGTTAATAGCGCCTGCGTTATACGGCAGTTTTGGAAAAAAAGCATTAAAAATGGATGTTTGTGCTTCCTTCGGCATCATGAACTGGCGATTGTCCAATCAGAAGCGATATGGCATTCCTGTTGACAACAAAAGCTCAAATGCAACAGGATGTTATTTTTCGATTGGCTTAACTTACATGTTCATACGTAATTTCGGTATTGGCTTGAATGTGCATACTATTCAGGGCAAACTGCAAGATGAAGCCGGCAATATGGAACGCAACCCTTCGGGGATGGGCGGATCGTTTGGATTAGTTTTTAGTTTTTAGTTTTCAATACATAATAGCAGATGAAAAATAATCAAGAAATTAGACAGTCAAAAATCATCCATTGTTTGTTCGCAATGATGCTGTGCTCCTGTACGCTTACGGGGAATCNGTACGACGACGATAATGGGAATAATGGNAATAATGGGAATAATGATCCAGACCCGCACGTAGACTCTCCCAAAATGACCCTTATCCTGAACAAAACGAACGTTGTAATTGGAATATCCGGTTCAGGCAGTGTAACCATAGATTGGGGCGACGGCAGTCCCGTCCAAACTCAAAATCTTTCGGTCAATTTTTCTTACTTCACGTACTCGATATTTGGTGCACGCGCCGTTACAATTTCCGGCGAGAACATCACGCGCCTGGACTGTAGCGACAATCAGGTATCGCTTATTAATGTCAGTGAAATGACCACATTGACGCACTTGTTTTGCAGCGACAATCAATTGACCAATTTGAACGTAAACAATAACAATCTCCTGGAATTATTGTTGTGCAATAACAATAGCTTAACAAGTTTGAACGTTAGCGCCAATACAGCGCTAAAATTATTGGACGCCGGTTTTAACAATATGCAGGGCGCCGCGCTAAACACATTATTGACTTCGCTGCACGGCAATACCATATCCGACGGCAAAACGGTGTTAATCAACAATAATACAGGGACTGCGTCGCAGCAAAATATAAATACTGCAATTAACAAAGGATGGGAAGTAATTAAATAAATAAAATGGTTTTCAAAATAATAATCTCATTTTTCAAAAGTAGAGGAGAAAAGTCCTGCAAGGACAACACTTGAACACTCCTGCAAAGCGTCGTCTGTATTAGCGGAACTTGGGCGCTGACAGACCAAGCCTGCATTCCGTGGCTATCGTAAAATTTTGATGCGGTTGTCCTTGCGGTAAAAAACATTTCGGAGTACACTGTGATTTTTTTCTATATTTGCAAAAAATAAAAACGATGATTATGGTCAATGGCAGGAAATTACCTGTTGGTATTCAGGATTTTGAAGATTTACGTACTACCGGCAATCTGTATGTGGATAAAACTGCATACATTTACCGTTTGGTTACTATGGGAAAACCCTATTTTCTCGGTCGTCCGCGCCGGTTCGGCAAAAGCCTTTTGCTTTCTACGCTGAAAGCCTATTTTCTTGGGAAAAAGGAGCTTTTCGAGGGTTTGGCAATCGCGAATCTTGAAAAGGAGTGGATAGAATATCCGGTAATTTACATTGATTTCAATCTTGGAAGCGCTGATAACCTGCAAACAGTGCAAAATCTATTGAGTTCCATATTAGACAGATATGAACATCAATGGGGAATAGTTGAAAACCATGACGACTTGCCTTTACTTGTCAATTGGCTAATTAGCATATTCCGTAAAGGCAAAGTTAAAAAACAGGGCGACCTGTCCGTTCGTTTTTTTAATTTGATAGAAACCGCTTATGAAAAATCCGGCAAAAAGGTGGTGGTTTTAGTGGACGAATACGATAAGGCGCTGACCCATACCATGGATAAACCGGAAACCCACGAAGAATTGCGTACTTTCCTCAAAGGTTTTTACGGTGTGCTCAAAGGTATGGATTATGCGTTGCGCTTTGTGTTCCTCACCGGTGTTACCAAGTTTTCGAAAGTGAGCGTTTTCAGCGATTTGAACCATTTGACGGATATCAGTTTATATGATGATTATGCCGTTATTTGCGGTATTTCCGAAACCGAACTCATCAACTGCTTTGAGCCGGAAATCAACGCTTTGGCAGTAAAGATCGGTAAAACCTATCACGATACCCTCGGCGAGTTGAGAAAACATTACAACGGTTATCATTTTTCAGAGCATACCGAAGGAATCTATAATCCATACAGTCTGTTGAGGACTTTTGCAGAGGGAAAAATACGCGATTACTGGTTTGAAACCGGTACGCCGACTTTCCTGGTAAAGATGTTGAAAAACATCGATTTTGATTTGAAAAATTTAGAAAATGATGTAAAAATACAGGTGCGTTCCATTTCCGATTACACGGTTGGAAGCCCCAATCCCGTACCTTTACTCTACCAGAGCGGATACCTGACCATCAAGTCGTATGACGCTTCGTTTGACGCTTTTACGCTCGGTTTTCCCAATGAGGAAGTCAAATACGGTTTTTTGAACGAATTGCTTCCCGCTTATATTCCCAAGTGGGGATTGGATGAATCGTTTTCGGTTATTGCGTTCGTTACGGCTGTCCGCAGTGGAAAAGTGAATGATTTTATGAATCTGCTGAAAGCATATTACGCCTCCATTTCGTATGATTTGGAGGATAATATTGACAAAGACGAAAAGTATTTTCAGTTGATCTTCTACCTGCTTTTTACCAACATGGGGCAATTTATCCAAACGGAAGTAAAATGTGCAACAGGACGGGCTGACGCGGTAGTGAAAACCGCCGATTCGATTTATGTTTTCGAGTTCAAAATGGGCGTCTCCCACCCATTGGGGAAAGCTGCCGAAGAAGCGCTCCAACAAATTGACGCTAAGGGATACCTGATTCCCTATATTGCAGACGAACGACGAATAGTGAAAATTGGCGTGGAATTTAGTAAAGTAGAACGAGGAATCAAACGGTGGGTAAGTAAAGGGTGAAGAGGTGAAGAGGTGAAAGGTTAATTGTTAATTGTTAATTGTTAATTGTTAATTGTTTGTGTGGAAGCGTGCCCTGAAAGGGCACAATCAGTAACGTAGGGCAACGCCCTGCGGATACAATTCATGCCCATAAAGGTTGAATTATGTTCAGTGATTTTCCATTAGAAAAATATTTATCTTTGCACGGTTGAAATTAACAGGATATTTTATGATGTATCAAATGTATTGTCGGCTGTATCAGTTCATTTTTCGCTGCGCGTCTGTTTTTTTACCCTGGAGACGTCCGGTAATTATGAGCTGTTTTGATGCTTTGGCAGAGTTATTGCGCAAGAGGGGCGTGACGTCCGTACTGATGGTCACCGATGCCGGATTGGTTCGGGCAGGTTTGCACACAGCATTGCTAAAAACTCTGGAAAGCAATCACATACGTTGCTCCGTATATGACAAAACGTTGCCCAATCCTACTATCGATAACATTGAAGCGGCATTGGCGCTATACCAGCAGGAGGGCTGCACTGCCATCATAGCGTTGGGCGGCGGTTCACCGATGGATTGTGCCAAGGGCGTTGGAGCGAGGGTAGCGCGTCCGAAAAAGAGTATTCAACAAATGCGCGGGCAACTCAAAGTTTTGAAAAGAATACCGCTGTTCATAGCCATTCCCACCACGTCGGGCACCGGTAGCGAAACGACATTGGCAGCCGTTATCACTGACAGCGCCACCCGCGAGAAATACGCGATCAACGATCCGGCGCTATTTCCTCATTATGCTTTACTGCAACCTTCGCTTACTGCAGGTTTGCCGCCGTTCATCACGGCCTGTACCGGTATGGATGCGCTTTGTCACGCTGTAGAAGCGTATATCGGCGGCAGTAATACCCGCCAAACCCGTAAAGATGCGTTGAAAGCTACGGAATTGATCTTCGGAAATCTTTTTACGGCGTTCTCCGACGGGCAAAATCTCATTGCGCGCAAAAATATGCAGGAGGCCTCCTTTTTGGCCGGAGCCGCTTTTACACGCGCTTATGTGGGCAATATTCACGCTGTGGCGCATACGCTCGGCGGACAGTACGGAACGCCACACGGATTGGCAAACGCTGTCATCATGCCCTGCGTATTGGAAATGTACGGAAACAAAGTCTATGATTCGTTGTCGGAAATGGCTGTCGCTGCCGGAATAGCAGAAAAAACGGCTTCAAACCGTGAAAATGCCGATAAATTCATCGCTGCCATTCGTGAAATGAACGCCCGAATGGATATTCCCGTCAAGCTTTCCGAATTAAAAACGGAAGATATCCCCATGCTCGCAAAACGCGCACTGCGGGAAGCCAACCCGTTATATCCGGTACCGGTAATTTTTAAACAGAAGGACATGGAAAATGTTTATCACAATATATTAATGGAGGATGAAATATGAGTCATTTTACTGAAATTTTGCAAAAACAACGCACATTTTTTGCCACAGGAATCACAAAAGAAGTACGTTTCCGGATTGAATCGTTGAAAAAATTGGAGAAATGGATCGTTCGCCACGACGAGGATATAATGACCGCGTTGAAAACCGACCTGAACAAACCGCCATTTGAAGCGTATGCCACTGAAGTGGGCACCGTGCTGGATGAGTTGAGATTTACGTTGAAGCGTCTGCGCAGTTGGAACCGACCGCAAAAAGTGACTTCAAACCTGAAGAATTTTCCGTCTCGCTGTCGTATTTATCCGGAACCATACGGACTGACTCTGATTATGTCGCCATGGAATTATCCGTTTATGCTGACGGTCACACCGGTCATTGCAGCTATATCTGCGGGAAACTGCGCCGTTGTCAAGCCTTCGGCTTATTCGCCCGCTACCTCGTCGTTGATTGCCGGGATGGTTGCCGAATTGTTCGACGCAGGTCATGTAACCGTCGTTGAAGGCGGGCGCGAAGAAAACAAGGCGTTGCTCGACGAGCGTTACGACCTGATATTTTTTACCGGCAGCACGAGCGTAGGAAAAACCGTAATGCAGGCGGCAGCACAACATCTCACGCCTGTCATTTTAGAACTCGGCGGGAAAAGTCCCTGTGTGGTTGATGAAACCGCAAATATAAAAATTGCCGCAAAACGTATCGTATGGGGAAAATTTGTCAATGCCGGACAAACCTGCGTTGCTCCGGATTATATTTTGGCGCATGAATCGATAAAGCAAAAATTGATCGACGAAATGAAAATAACCATCCAAGCCATGTATAGCGACAATCCGTGTGATAATCCGAATTATCCCAGAATCATCAACGAAAAACATTTCAACCGTTTGCTTGGATTGCTCGAAGGCGAAGAAACAGTAACGGGTGGAAATTCAAATTCCGCTACCCTTCAAATCGAACCAACGTTGCTTGATAATGTGGGGTGGAATGCGCCGGTGATGCGCGAGGAAATTTTTGGTCCGCTGATGCCCATACTTTCTTTTACCAATATGGATGAAATTGTAAGAATGATCAACGACCGTCCCAAACCACTCTCGGCGTATTTATTTACTTCCAGTAAAAAAGCCGAACGGTATTTCTTGCGCAACCTCTCGTTCGGCGGCGGTTGTATCAACGATACCATTGTGCATCTGTCCGTTCCGCGCCTGCCGTTCGGAGGAGTGGGCGCCAGCGGCATGGGCAGTTACCACGGGAAAAAAGGATTTGACGCTTTTACGCACTATCGAAGCGTACTGCATAAATCCAAATATATTGACGTTCCGTTGCGTTATCCGCCATACACCCAATTTGCGCTCAAATTGCTTAAAAAACTTTGAATTTCTGTATGGAAGAAGAAAAAATGAATCCTGTTCCTGAAAAGGGGAAGAAAAGATCAGTAAAGAAATGGATGGGCATATTGCTTCTGGTTTTGGCAGGTTACGGAGTATATCGTACTGTTTCGTTTGTTGTTACGCCTGTCAGGTCTATCCAGCAGGTTTATCTGATACCCGAAGATGCCATATTTATCATTCAGTCGAACAGTCCGGTTGATGACTGGAAAAAATTAAGTAACAGCGCGCCCTGGCAATGTTTGAAAACCAGTCCTTCGTTTGCAGAAATAGACAGGGATGTAAGCATGTTAGATTCTATCCTTCATGCCAACAGGAAACTTTTATCACTTGTGGGGAAACGAGAGATGATGATTTCGGCGCATCAGGTACGCAACGGAGTGTCGGATTACCTTTTTGTGATTGATTTGCAAAAAATTTCCGAACTGGAAACCCTGAAAGACCAGATAGTGCATGTCTACGCCTTGATGGATTACAAAGTGACATACCGGAAATATCAGAATATCAATATTATCGAATTGAGAGACCCGCAAACGAGAGAAATACTCTATACGGCATTTGTTGCGAATCATCTCATTGCCTCCTATTCATCCAAATTGATAGAAGCATCAATCGACCAGCGAAACAATCCGATAATTGGTCTCGACCCGCTCTTTATGGAAGTTGACAGATTAACCGACAGTAAAGGATTGTTCCGCATCTATGTACAATACAAATACTTACCTAAGCTGTTGGATGTATATGTTGGCAAAGAGAACGATTACCTGTCTGCCTTGAGCCGCTCAATGGCATACGCCGGATTGAGTTTCAACGCTACTAAAGACAGATTTGCACTGGATGGATATACGCTCCTGAACGATACGGTAGACCCTTATATATCAGCCATGCTCCATTCAGGGAAAAAAGAGATGAATGCACATAAAATCCTCTCTGCCCGAACGGCTTTCTATACCAATATCGGTTTTGAAGAGCCGAACAGTTTCCTGAAAGAACTCGAGAAAGCGCTCTCATCGGGAAATAAAGATTTTTATGATAGCTACAAAAAATCTTACCGTCAAATCGAATCCCTGTTCGGCATCTCATTGGCAAATGATTTTTTGAGTTGGATGTCAGGTGAATTTGCCATCATCGAATTAGAACCCGGAATGTTGGGATACGATACCGAAATGGTTTTATCCATACATGCTAAAAACTTGAAACTTGCCAAAGAAAAAATGGAATCTGTCGAAAAAAAAATTAAAAGACGTACTCCGGTGAATGTGAAAACGGTAAACTATAAAAACTATGCCATCAACTACGTAGAACTGAAAGGTTTTTTTACTTTATTCTTCGGAAAAATGTTTGATAAATTTGAAAAACCTTATTACACCTATATTGACGATTATGTGGTATTCAGCAACAAGCCTTCAACTATTCTTTCATTTATAGAAGATTACGAACAGGGGTATGTATTGATGAATGATCCCGAATTTAAGCAGGTGTTTTCGCAAGTTGACAAGAAATCCACCTATTTCTTTTACACCAATGTTCAAAAGTTTTTTCCTCTGTTACAGCCCATCTTAACCCAAAAAACATGGACTGACCTGAACCGGAACAAAGAAGTCTCCTTATCGTTTCCCACTGTGGGATTTCAGATTGTCGGCGACCGGCAACGCATCCCTTTGCAATTTGTGTTGAATTATCGTCCTTACCAGGAGGAAGAAATAATCATTGATGTGGATGAGGATGACGAAGAGGATACTGCCTCTACCGAGAAAGAAATTTTAGATGAACTGAAGCAATTTTATGTAGAAAAATTTCAGGGCAATGTCTATCGTGAATATTATCCGGATGGGGGCATGAAGATCAAGTGTGAAATCAGGGGCGGAAAGCGTCACGGGAAATTTCATGAATACTATGAAAACGGGACATTGAAAGTTCGTGGGAAATATTCCAAAGGCCAACAAAAAGGAGTATGGAAATACTACTCGGAAGAAGGGAGGCTGGATAGAAAAGTACGTATGAGACTTGAATAATTCAACGTTTCAGGATGTCAAACATCCATTCCGTCGCCTTATCCCATTGTTCGGGATAAGTCCAGTGTCCGGTTTCTTCCGCCAGATATAGTGTGCGGGGTGCTTTGATTGCATTGTAAGCCGAATACATGGATGTTGGCGGACAGGTAACATCATTGTACCCCCACGAATAAAATCCGGGGATCTTCACCTGCCGGGCAAAGTTGACCACATCGTAATACCGGGATGTTTCTACTTTTGCGGGCGTGTTGTGCGATGGATCGTTGAACATGTGCGGCCACCCTCCGGCGCGCCCATTCAAATAGCCCGTGAGATCGCAAAGAGCAGGATAAAATGATACTAAACCTTTGATACGGCTGTCCAAAGCAGCGGTGACAATTGCCAAAGCGCCACCCTGACTGCCTCCCAACACAACAATGTTGGAACCGTCAAATTCGGGCAAACTGAAAATGAAATCAACTGAACGTACACAGCCCAGATACACGCGTTTATAATAGTAACGGTCTTTGTTGTCGAGGTTATACAACTGATAGCCGTTCAGGGCGCTCCTCGACATATCGTTATAAACGCCGGTTTCCATGATCACCGGAACCCCGTGGATACCTATCTCAAAGGTGATGGCGCCTCTTTCGGCATTAGCTATATCACCAAAGTATGGTCGAACACCTGCTCCCGGCACTTTCAATATTGCAGGATATTTGCCAGGCGCCTTCGGCACGCACAGGATACCATATAACCTGGAGTTCTGATGGTTTTGAATATTTACATGATATACATTTACTTTACCGGTACAACGTTCAGGAAGCAGCGTCATGCGCGCATCCAACGGGTTTTGGGAAAGTTCGGATTTTGCATTGTCCCAGAATTGCACGAAATCAACCGGTAAAGTCGTTGTCGGCTGAATGGTTTCAGGACTAAATGCCGCCGTTGCCAGGCCTTCATAATTCTTCCCGTCATACTGTACTGATACACGACAACGTAAAAAACCTGCAGTTTTCATCGTACCTGCATCAATTACGGTTTTTCCGTCCTTGAGCGTTTGTTTGTCCCGTTTTGTCGGCGGCAACATTTCGGGACCAAATTCATAACTGATTTCGATATTCGGCAACAGCACATTGTTTTTGGTAACCGAAACATCGAATTTAACCGTTTCGCCGGTTTTGTACACCCAATCGCCATGCTGTGGTGCAACATTTATTTTTACAAGGCCCCCAATCTGCTGTGCTTCGGCCATCGAACAAATGGCAAGTATACCTGCCAACAAACCGATAAATTTTCTTCTTGAATACATGTTTTTGAAATAAAGGGTTAAGAATAAATTGCGCAAATCTACGGTTGCCAATGGTGGAACTCATGAAACTGCATGGTACTTGCCCGCAAGTTCTTCATCGGAACAGCATCTTTATCTCTTCTTGTAATGGTCTTTGTACCGGTTCATAAACTTGTCCACACGTCCGGCGGTATCCACCAATTTCATTTTTCCTGTGTAGAACGGATGCGATGTATTGGAAATCTCTAACTTGATCAATGGATATTGCGTACCGTCTATTTCGATGGTTTCGCGAGAATTAGCTGTCGATCGAGTGATAAAAGTATGGTCGTTCGACATGTCTTTGAAAGCTACCAAACGGTAATTTTTGGGATGAATATCCTTCTTCATTGCTTATTATCTGATTATTATATTAATATATG
>JGI24702J35022_10002364_pt1 | contig 11537 bp, 7 predicted proteins | sample TergutTh196P4_FD_35022 | JGI IMG/M metagenome (IMG submission 35022)
CTGTATGTCAACCCCATCACAGGCGATTTTGTATGGAATGCTCCCGTAAAAAAAGGATTATACAATGTTGCGATGAATATCAACGAATGGCGTTATGGAAAACTAATCGGCAGCATTGTGCGCGACATGCAAATTGAGGTAGTTGAAACGGATAATCTGCCACCGGAATTTCCGGCATTAAGGGATACATGCGTGGTAGCAGGAGAGGAAATCAGCATTATGTTCACAGTCACCGACCCGGACAACGACCGCATCAAAGTGACAGCCACAGGAGGTCCTTACGAGGTTCCGATTATTAAAGCAGCTCCTTTAGACACGGTCGGTGGTTACGGTTATACCAACGTCATTTTTACATGGAAAACAGACTACAGTCATGTCAGAAGACAGCCCTATACTGTGGTTTTCAAGGCTGAAGACCAGAATGTGGATGTTAATTTGGTTTCGTTTGCCAATTACAACATTACCGTCATCGCTCCCAAAGTAGAAAACCTGACGGCTGAAGCTAAAAAGAAGGAAATACAATTGGAATGGAACCGTACAGTGTGCGATCATGCTGCAGGATACGAGATTTACCGAAGTATCGGCAGTTTCCCTTTTGACCTCAAACCCTGCGAAACAGGTATTCCCGCCGGAATAGGCTATGAAAGAGTTTCAACCATGAACGGCATTGACAACCCGGTTTTCCTTGATAACAACAACGGACGAGGACTCAGCCCGGGCGTAGAGTATTGTTATCGCGTGGTAGCAATTTTCTCAGATGGAGCAAAAAGTCTGACTTCAGATGAAGCGTGTGCCTCGTTACTGGCAGGTACGCCGCCAATGATACGCGCACATGTAGAAAACATTGACATGTCGGGAGAAATTCATGTCGCATGGATCGAAAAACCTGTAAAAGATAAAATCGCAAATCTTCCCGAACCTCCGCAGGGAACTCTTGTATATAAACTGTTCCACACCATGGACATAAATAACGATAATTGGGGCGATCCGCTAACATTCAAAAACCTTGGCGACACCACATTCATACATACCCTGATAGATACCAAAACCAAATATCCGTATTATTATAAGATAGAACTGTGGGATCAGGATGCCAATGTTATTGTTGATGATGATTTTGAGATTGCCTCGTCGCTTTATCCGATACTCGAACCATCCGACAAAGCGGCCATCATCGGTTTTGGTCGTCTTACTCCGTGGGTAAATGCCGAATATGATATTTACAGATGTGTCAAAACAGGATCGGATATATGTGTAGCAACCGAATTTGTAGGACGTACCAACAGAGAAACCTTTACGGACGTTGGCCTCAAAAACGGGCAGCAATATTGTTACCGTATAGAAAGTAAAGGGTATCGCAACATCGACGGCATTGAATACAAAAATTCCAACTGGTCGCATGTAGCTTGCGTTACTCCGTATGATAATGTTCCTCCCTGCGCTCCTGAACTAATGGCAAAAAGTATTTGCGAAGAAAACAGGAACCTGCTCGAATGGTCATATCCATCTTTTCCCTCCGAATCATCTTGCTGGTACGATGTAGAAAAGTACCGCATCTATCATTCCCCCGATCCTGACAGACATCCATACAATAAGGTCGACTCGGTGATGAGTCGCGATATGTTTGAATATTCGCACAATGGAACACTGGTAGGATGTTATTACGTAACGGCTGTGGACACCGCCGGTAATCAGTCGACAGGAAGTAACATTGTCTGTCTCGACTCATGTGGTGAATATGATTTACCGAATGTATTTACACCCAACGGAGACAACATCAACGATGTATTCAAATCGTATAATCCCGGTGGCGTTACCAAAGTGAACATGAAGATATACAACCGTCCTGGAAAATTGGTTTTCAAAACCGAAGACCCCGATATCAACTGGGACGGGCGTGATATCGACAGCAAACGATTTGTAGCTTCGGGAGTTTATTTCTATGTTTGCGAAGTATATGAAGAACGCCTGACCGGACCAAAATCCTACGCCAAGTCGGGATTCATACATTTGTATTACGGTGAAGGTGCGCAACCATACGTCCCACCAGAAAATTGAAAATTTAAAATCTAAAATCCGTGAAAATCCGTGTCATCTGTGTCATCTGTGTTTTACTGAATCACATCCTTCCGGCTAATGGCCAGAGGTTGAACGAGACCTATTTGCAGGCAAAAGCCGATATGCTTCGTGAGCAATATGCGGAAGCAGAGCAGAAAATTTTGTCGATTCCTGTCGGTGAACGCAGTTCGTTTATGTATCTGAGTTTGGGTGAAAGTTATTACCGGATGGGTAAATTTCGCGAAGCCGCACATTTTTTTGCTGTGGCCGACAGTGTTAGTACCAATTCTGAAACCCAACTTTATGCCGCACGCGCTTATGCTATGTTGCAACAAGCGGACAAAGCCACCGCATGGCTGCAAAAATACCTTTCGCAACGCGAGAAACTTTCAGAAGCTGAATTAATGCTTGATCCGGCATTTGGAAAAATTGAACACAGCCGCGAGTGGAAAGCGTTGTGGAGCAAGGAATGGTACAACGCTGCCGAACGGAAAGCCGCAGAAGCTGTCGTTTTGCTCAAACGCAACAGATATACGGAAGCGTTGGGTATCATTGATGTGGAGATTGCCAACCGTACCACGTTAGCCAGATTTTATGCCCTTCGCGCCAAAGTGTATGAAGCCATGGAACAATTTGAACCGGCATTTGAAAGTGCGCAAGCAGCCATCCGTATGCGAAACAATAACCCCGAATATTTCGCCGATGCCGCAAGATTGGCAGTACATAATAAAAAATACGATGTGGCGCTCGAGAACATCAACCGTGCCATTCGGCTCGCCCCATACCAATTGAATTTGTACCTGCAACGAGCTGCCATCCTGCGTTTGAATCAACGCTATGACGACGCTTGCAACGATATCAAATTCTATTTCGCCTACCTCCCAGCCGACGCCAAAGCACTGTATCAGATGGGAATGGCAGAAACCGATGCTGGAAATCCCTTGGTCGGTATCGAATACTTTTCCATGTTGATAGACAACGATATATCATCACCAGATTATTTTATGGCACGTGCCAACGCCCACCTCAAAGCCAGCAACTATTCACTGGCCAACCACGACTTTGCACAAGCATTAGACCTCAACCCTTCCCTACCCGATGCCTGGTGTAAAATGGGCATTGTGCTGCAATTTGAAGACAAACTCGATGATGCTTGTTATCACTGGAAGAAAGCGCTTCAATTGGGCAGCAGGGAAGCTGCAGAATACATTTACAGGTATTGTGCCAAATGAGTATCAATTATTCTGATACAGATAACGTTTGATACTCTTTTTGGGTTTTGGGTGTGTCGAATTATGCTGAATCGTATCAAAAAATAAAATTTAAACAACCTCTAATGTTTACAAAATCATACAAGGGGCAAAGATATATAAAATTACATAATGCCGAAATGTTATTTTGAGGGGTAAAATATTTATTCGTGGGGCGAAATATTATCGAATCTTCAATTCAAACTCCACCCTCCGGTTGAGGCTGCGTCCTTGCGCAGTGCTGTTATCGGCAACAGGTTCGCTGCTGCCAGCGCCACTGTAAGTGATGCGTTGCGGAGCTATACCTTTTTCCGTTAAGTAATTGTTCACAGCCTTCGCCCGATTGTTGGAAAGATTGAGATTATACGTTTCTGTGCCGAAATTATCCGTATGTCCTGTAATTACAATTTCAAGCATGGGATGAGCCTCCAAATATTCCAGCAAACGGTTCAGTTCATCTGCTGATTCCGGGAGAAGATCGTTTTTATCAAAATCGAAATAGATATATTGCAGTACATACTTTACGTCAATTTCGGGCGCCCATTTTTTGTTGTAAGACACTACCGAAACATCGTCCACAAAGTAGTAACCCAATTGTTTTTCCATACCCCGGTAAATTTTGGCTAACGGACGGTCGTCACGAATTTTCTGTACGAGGCTGTCATGGTAAGGATAAAAACCGCCAATGGTAATATATTGTTCTCCGCCTTTGGCAGTGTAAAAACCGGTGATGGGCGTCCAGTTGACGGTATCTGTCAGGTAACGGTCAGGCGGGTTTTGTATCTGTGGCGGAGTATCAAGGATGAAACTCGACACGAGCATTTGATTGTCAGTTATGATACGGATGGGCGCCTCGGAAATATACATCCCGAAATAGCGGGTTCCAACATTACTCGAATCGGCAAGACTGACAAAAAATTCTGCCTTATAGACAGAATCTTTCAGTAGCGGACGCAGGAGCTTCACAGCTAATGCCTCGTAGCACATGGAAATGCCTGCGTAAGCATCGCCCGTATGCGCTTCCTGATAGCCGAACAAGTTACGCGGCACACTGAAATTCAGTATTTCCTCATTAGCAAATCTGCGGCGATATTCCACTGTTTGATATACATTAGCACAACGATGAAAATAATCGGCTGAAAAATTGGGAAACAGGTTCCATGCTACCACGCCGCCAATATAATCGCAATCTTTCGGACAAGCGCGGGTTTCTTCAAAACTTGGATTGGGAACCAGATTCTGTCCTGTATGAACATAATACTGACAATTTCCGGTGAGTGAAATACCGGCAAACAATAGAAAAAATACGGAAGAATATACACTTTTCACATGTAATAATACGTATTTTTCTTCAATAATGTTATGTTTTTGATGAAGATTACTTCAATTTTCTATTTCAGATTCAATGTTTCAGCATATTTTTCCGGTTCTTTCAGTATATTCACAGCCGCCTGAATCTGAGTGTCCTTTCGCATGGTATTGGCAATTCGCCCGGCATTGTAATAATAGCGGGAGGCTATTTCTTCTTCGAGTAATTCTTTCACATCGGTCTTGAACAGTTCCAAGTCCTTGAAACGATCGTGCGATAATTTTGTTTGCAACGCTTTAAATTCTTCCTCAGAATTTTCCATATACTTTTCTCGGGTAGCTATATCCTTCAATTTCTGAAACGTGAGTTCGGTTTCTGTCTGGTAATCGAAAAACTTGTCTTGCAGATAAGCCACATAATCATCGTATTCCTTGTCTGTGAGCGCAAATTTTTGGGGTGGGGCAATCGTATCGTGCTTGTGTACATATTCAGTGGCGTAACTGAAAATCAGATTACGCACATAAAGAGTAACAGCAATGCGACTTAGCGTTTCGGGTAACGCTACAACATCCGGACTTATTCCACCGCCATCGCGGACGACACGTTTGTTTTTCAGTGTTTTGTATTCACGTATCAGCGAATCGGGGATGTAGCCCACGCTACCGTCGGCTTCGCGGTGGGTATAGTCAAGCGCTTGAATACAACGACCGCTGGGAATGTAATACTTGGCTGTTGTAATTTTCAGTTGCGCGTTATAACTCAATGGGCGAGTTGTTTGTACCAAACCCTTTCCAAAAGTACGCTGACCAACGACGATTCCGCGATCCAAATCCTGGATAGCCCCGGCTACGATTTCGGCTGCCGACGCCGACGAACGATTCACAATCACAGCCAGTGCAACGATCGTATCCACCGGTTCGTGGCGGGTAAAATAGATATTGTCCCACTGTTTTACGCGACCGCGCGTGCTCACTACTTCCTGACCGCGATTAACAAACAGGTTCACTATTTCGACGGCTTCCACCAATAAACCGCCGGGATTATTGCGCACATCGAGGATCAATGATTCAATCGGATACATTTTTTTTAGCGACAAGAATGCCTCTTTAACCTCCTTGCCAGCATTGGCAGAAAAGTTAGACAGGCGGATATAGCCTATTTTGTTGGTATTGTCCACAGTTCCATAATAGGGAACGTTAGGTATGGCGATTGTTTCGCGAGTCAGCTCACGGGTGATTTCCTGTTTAGTGCGTGCCTGCAAATAGGTGATAGACAGTTTTGTGTTGGGTATGCCATTGAACATCTCGTTCACTTCATTTTCGCTTTTGCCGGTCAACCAGTTCCCGTCGATTTTCATCAACATGTCGCCCACGCAAAATCCAGCCCTGTCGGCCGGATTATTGTACGACACATCTGTTACAGTCAACGCATTATCAATACTACGAATCAACATGCCTAAACCACCGTACTGTCCTGTGGTAATGGTTTTATAACCCTCCATGTCTGATTCTGGAATATAAGTGGTGTATGGGTCAAGTGTTTCGAGCATCCCTTCGATGCTGCTGCCGATTAACTTTTCCGGATCGGTTTCGTCCACATAAAACAGGCTCAATTCGCGGAACAGACTGAAAAATATATCCATGTTTTTCACGATTTGAAAATCCCTGTCGGTCAGAGTGGCGAAAGATAACGAAATCAACAGTAGGGCAATGGCCGCAATCCCGATGATTTTTGATTTTAGTCCTGAACTAAATACAGAATTGATTTTAAATTTTTTATCCACGAATTACACTGATTAATACGAAACACAATACGTAATTTCTAATTTATAATTCTTGATTTATAATTCTTTACCGCCGTAAAAAAGGCGTCGAACATATCTTCGCTATCAGGTGCTGTTCCCGATGGCCCGCGATGAAACTGCGCAGAGAAGAACGGTTTGCATTTATGACGGAAACCTTCGTTGGTTCCGTCGTTCAGGTTTACGTAATAAGGCTCCCATTCATCTGGCAAAGTATCCGTGTTGAGTGCAAATCCATGGTTTTGAGCAGTGATGAACGCCGAGTTACTTCCCATCTGCTTTACCGGCTGATTATGGCTGTGGTGTCCGTATTTGAGTTTGAAGGTATCGGCTCCGGCTGCCAAGCCAATGATCAGACCTCCCAAACCGATCCCCATGATGGGCTGGTTACATTGCAGCGCTTTGGCAACATTTTTAATGGTGGTGATACACTTCTTCGGATCGCTTGGGCCATTGGAAATCAGCAGACCGTCGTATTTTTCATGGAAGAAATCATAATCCCAGGGCACACGAATCACAATAGTATCGTTAGCGAGCAGGTCGCGAATAATGCTGTACTTTACGCCACAATCCACTAACAGGATACGATGAGCACCGTTACCATATACGATTTTTTCCTTACAACTTACCATATTCACCAGGTTATTGTTGTAAGGATTATTGAAAGGCACATCCTGATCACAGTACACAATTTTTCCGAGCATGTTTCCTTTTTCGCGGATATGTTTGGTCAACGTGCGGGTGTCTACTCCGTAAATACCTGGAATATTACGGGTTTTCATCCATTCGTCGAGGCTTTTACAGGCGCCCCAGTGACTGTAATTTGAAGTATAATCGGTCACCACAAGAGCGGAAACATGTATGTCGTCCGATTCAAAAAACTTTGGTATATTATTTTCGCGGTCGTCACACGGGACACCATAATTTCCCGTCAACGGGTAGGTCATCACCAATATCTGTCCCTTGTAAGCAGGATCGGTGATGGTTTCGGGATAACCCGTCATGGCAGTGTTAAACACTATTTCTCCTGCGGCAGAGCCTCGATAACCGAATGATTTTCCCTGATATTCAGCTCCGTCTTCCAAAATGATTTTAATGTCTGTCATTGAAAATATTTATTGTTGATTTCTACCCATTTGGTTTTCGAAAAAATCCTTGAAATGTTCCGGTTGCATTTTTTTAAGAATGATATTGCCTTTTTCGTCGAGCAGATAGAGAAGCGGCGTTGATGATATGTCATACAAATCCTTATATTTATTATTGTATGGACTCCATGCATTTGTCCATTCATACATCTGATGGTCATTAACAAAATCTATCCATTTGCTCTTGGCCTCCCTTGTGTTCACCGTTTGTACCGTAATTACTGCCAATCCTTTGTTTTTGTATTCCTCAAATACCTGAAACATCTCTTGCATAAAGGTTTTACAATGTCCGCAACTGTAATCCCAAAAAACGATGGCGGTAAATTTGCTTTTCAATTCTTTACGAAAATCCTGTATTTCACTGCCCGCATGGACGTCGAATTTGATGGCAGTATCCAACACTGCTGCTTTAATATGATCGGGCGGAAGAAATCTCAACATCTCCATGGGTGGCGCCTGTTTACCGATAAGATTCGGCGTCTTTTTTTCCACTTCCTTTTTCAGCGTTTCTAAATAGTCAGCCGTACTCCAAGTTGCATACGGGATATACCATTTTTCGGCAAGATATACCCATACGTTTTCGGGAACGACAAGTCCCTGCACAAGCACTTTGTTCGCAAGTGCAGCATAATGATTGAACAGCGACACCATGATGCAACGGAAAATTTCGTCATTGGCTTTGGCATTGGCTAATATTTTGCTGGATTCTACGCAGATGGTATCGGTATATTGCGGAATGACTTTTGTTATAAATTCCATCAACTTTTCCTCATAGAAAGGCGTTCGCAACATATCCGGATCGAAGATGTTGAGATTATCAAAAAAATGAGTGCGATACCAACGATACTGAAATCCCTGATCAGTGACATTTCCATCAGCGTCTTTAGGCAGCTCGGGCAAACGAGTTTCTACAGGAACAAGCGTTCTTAAAAATTTACTCACATACAAATCCTTGTTTGTATCAACCAATTTTTCAATGTATTTGATACGTTCATCTCTCAACTCCTGCATTTTAATGCGAATGGCATTTCTGTTATCATCTGAAGTAGCATTTTGGTACTGCTCGTTCAACTGCTGGAACTGTTTCCCACGATCGGCATTGAAACGCTGAAATTCATAGAAAACATCATTTTCAGGCGACGAGGTAAATTTCGTCAAGTTAATAAAATCGGTAGTGTCTGCCACGATGCCAAACTTCTTATTATCACCGATAATGAAGTCGAACAATTTTTTTCCGTCGCTAATGAAGAAATAGACGCCTCTTTCCAACTTCCTGATGCCACGAAACACTCCTTTTCCGTTTTTCAGAACAACAGTATCGTCGGGTATCATCAAGTCATTCTTTGCAAAGAAGTGTCCCAGTATTATTGTATCATTGCGACTATTGAGGGTGACAGCGATTTCGTAGTTCTGCGAAAAAACAGAAACTGTTGCGATGAAAGACAGCAAAATTAAAGTTTTCAAAAAACACAATATATTCATATTCAATTGACAATTTGATAATTTATTATTGACTCCAAAACACGTCAAAAAAACCTGACAAAGGTAGTAAAAATTTTTCAGGTAAATTTTTTTTTGGCTACTCGCTACTCGTGACGTGTCACCGAAAAAGTCGAAAAGATTTTTAAAGAGTGCTATGATCTGTCCACGAATTACACTAATTTTCACACCATGGCGGTAACAAAAACGAAAAATCCGCTGTTGCGTCTAATTCTTTCGGTTCGACACCCTTCCTGAAAATACGCGCCGGTTTTCTGCCGATCAGGCGAAGTTGTTTGTTTTCAACACACAACATGGTGCCTTCTCTTAATCCCACTACATACAAATCGGGATTGATTTCGATGAACTCTCGGATACGGTCTTCGCGTGTTTCGCCTCCGTGACCTTCGGGATGTGCATCTAAATAATGCGGATTGATTTGGAACGGAACCAAACAGAGCGTATCGAAACTTGCCGGCTGGATAATCGGCATATCGTTGGTGGTGCGCAGAGTAGGACATGCCACGTTGCTACCGGCGCTCCAGCCCACAAAAGGCGTTCCGGCGAAAACTTTTTTGCGGATGGCTCCCATCAGTTGGTTCTGGTGGAGCATCTGTACCAACTTCCATGTATTTCCACCGCCAATCACAATGGCTTCGGCTTCCTCTACCGCTCTTACAGGATCGTCAAAACGATGGATACCTGTCACATGGTGTCCGATTTCCGAAAACCGTTCTTCTACTTTCTTTTCGTAAGCATCATACGAAAACATAATGCCTGCATACGGTACAAACAGTGCATTTACCGGTTGCTCACCTAAAAATTCCCTGATCTGTCCCTTTGGGTAATCAAGGTATGCCTCGCCGGCATTTGTCGAATTACTGATCAATAATAACCTCATAACTATTTTTGATTTTCAATGTTCAATTTTTGCCTCTGCATATACCCTCCATTTTCGAATCACCTCGACCATATCTTGTGGTAACTCTGATTCGAAATTCATTCGTTTTCCCGATACGGGGTGATCGAACGCCAGCGAACGCGCATGAAGCGCTTGACGGGGAAGTATTTCAAAACAATTATTTACAAACTGTTTGTATTTGGTGAAGGTAGTACCACGCAGTATCTGATCGCCCCCATAGCGCCTGTCGTTGAAAAGCGGATGTCCTTGATGCCTGAAATGTACCCTGATCTGGTGTGTTCGTCCGGTTTCTAATTGACATTCCACCAGAGTAACATATCCAAAACGTTCTACAACCTGGTAGTGTGTTACAGCATGTTTCCCGTCTGAACCATCCTCAAATACCCACATCTGCTGCCGGTCTTTCGGGTTGCGGCCTATATTTCCGGTAATAGTGCCTGCATCGTCGCACAGATTGCCCCACACCAATGCTATATATTTTCGCTCAATGGCATGTTCAAAAAATTGTCGTGCTAAATGGTTAAGTGCATGTTCGGTTTTTGCTACTACAAGTATTCCCGAAGTATCCTTGTCAATACGATGCACTAACCCGGGACGCATTTCCCCGCTTTGAAACAGAGGCAAGTCAAGAAAATAGTAAGTCAGCGCATTGACAAGTGTGCCGGAATAGTTGCCATGTCCGGGATGCACCACCATTCCCGCATCCTTTTCAATCACAATCAAATCATCATCTTCATATACAACATGAATGGGAATATCTTGAGGAATAATGGTTAACTCATACTTGGGATGCGACAAAACCACCGAAATATCATCCAACGGTTTTACCTTATAATTCGACTTTACTGCCCGCTGGTTCACTAAAATACAACCTGCTTCTGCGGCAGCCTGTACCTTGGAACGTGATACGCCTTCAATTCTGTGAGTCAAAAACTTATCGATACGAATGGGCGTTTGACCCCGATCTACTACCCAATGGTGGTGTTCGTACAAATCGGTATTATCATCCTGTAAATCCGTATCGGATAAGGGGTTTGCTATTTTTTCCTGAAATTCTGTTATTTCATTTTTATTCATTTCGCAAAAATAAACAAAAAATGATTTATTTTGCAAATTCAAAAAAACATTTCAAAAATTGAAAGAACAACATATTCTTATCATCAGCAAAGAGTTAAGTCTGCAGGAACAACAAGTGCGCAACACGCTGGAACTGCTTGCCGACGGAGCGACCATTCCTTTCATCAGCCGCTACCGCAAAGAACTCACCGGAAGCCTTGACGAGGTACAGGTAACCGCCATCAAAAGCCGTTACGAACGATTACTCGAATTGGACAAACGCCGCGAAACCATTTTACATTCCATTGAAGAGCAGGGCAAACTGACTGCAGAACTGAAACAGCAGATTGAGGCTGCTGAAAGCATGTCAACGCTCGAAGATTTATACCTTCCTTACAAGCCCAAACGCAAAACACGTGCATCTGTTGCCCGCGATCGTGGATTAGAGCCACTGGCGCTGCAATTGCTGCGGCAAACCGACAACGATGTGGAGGCCCTTGCCGAAAAATACCTGAAC
>JGI24702J35022_10002365_pt1 | contig 11536 bp, 11 predicted proteins | sample TergutTh196P4_FD_35022 | JGI IMG/M metagenome (IMG submission 35022)
TGTCCCTCCGCCTCACTTCCCCGCCCTGCGCCGTCTCCATCAGCGCGTCGGCCTCCTCCCGTATCTGCGCGCTGTTCGCGGCTGCCTTCCTCAGCAGCGCCTCCGCAGCCGCTACCGCCGCAGCGTTTACCCTCGTCCACCCGCGCAGCACCCGGCTGTCGAAGGAAACCAGCCAGCCAGCCCCCATGCTCCCCGTGGCCTTTTCCTCGCTCAGGTACTTCCTTTTGATGCTTATCCCCCCGCCGGGTATCCCGAAGTCCTCCGCCTCGAAGACGTAGCCCCCGCTGGTGACAAGCACCGGGTCGCCGCAGCCGTCCGCGGACATTGCCTGCCTTTTTTCGTCTGTTGCCTTCGTGTTCGCCAGGGCCTCGGCGCTCCCGTCCGCCCCGGCAAGCACGCCCATCGCGCCCCCCGCGGCCGACACCCCTTCGCTGCCCAGCCCCTGGGCGCTGCCCAGCCCGCTTTCGATGCCCGCCTGCACCCCTGCGTTCACCTCGGGCGGCGGCGGGGGTTCGTAGCTGCTCCCTCCTCCGCCGCTGCCGGTTTTGTTGTTGCCGGGTTTGTTGCCGGTGGTGGTGCCGTTGGTGGCAGTGCCGTTGGTGATGCTGACGCCGCCGGAGTTGTATTGGCCATTGTAGCCCGCTTCGTCAGGGGCTGCCGCACCTGCCATGACAGAGGCGGCGAAACATAAAATCAGCATCAAAGCCGTTGTCTTGTTGGTTTTGGTCATTTTTTTCTCCTAATTGGAATCTTTGCAGTTTCCTTAATTCCAGACCCTGTCCGCTGATCTGTCAACAAAGTGGTGCTGATAAAAAATATCAGTGCTGCTTTGTTGCTTTTACAAAAGAAATAGCGAAAAATAGTTATGTGCACGATGCTTTTCATTGAGGGGCAATATTGTGAAAAAATATAAAACCAATGGTGCTTTTGCCAAACGCATTGCCGCGTCTTTCCTTCTATTCCTCTTTCCCTGCCTTGTGCTGTTTCCCCAGGCCGGCCGGCTCATCAGCTTTGACTTTGTTGACCAGCCCATCCGGGAAATCCTGTTTGCGCTTTCGACCTATGCGCAGGTTTCCATCATCGGCGACGACACTGTAACAGGGAATTCCAACTTTCAGTTTAATGGTACCAGCTTTGAGCGGGCTTTTGATTCTTTTCTATTAACAAGCCGTCTTTTTGTCGAGAAGACGGATGAAGTGTGGGTGGTTTCACGCGTTAAAATTGACGTTTCAGGTGAAGGACTTGTGCTGGATTCGTTTGACGCCACCCCTTCCCAGCTTGTCGATAAATTGACCCGCCAAACCAATGCTACTATCCTGCAGGACATACTGCCTGCCACACCGCTTACACTGCACCTTGAAACTTCAAACCCCCATGATGCTGTGGAACTGTTCATGAAACCTTTCCCCGATTATTTTGTGGAGGCATCAGACGATTATATACAGATAAAAAAAGCGCAGCTTGACTCCTTTGGTTCCGTAATTACAAGCGGCTACATAAATATCAATGAATACGAAGGGCTTTATGACATAGAGATAGAAAGGGCACCTCTGGTGGACATACTCGACAGCCTGTTCCAGGCGGCTGGGTACGAGTACCTTTCTTTTATCAGGCCAGATCAGGTGGTTGAGCGGGCAAAATTTTCCGGCAGGAACCTGTACGATACCCTCTCGATAATTTTGGAGCAGGGCGGCGGCGAGTACAAGGAAATAGGCGGCCTGTTCTACCTTTTCCCGCGCCAGCAGGCGGACATTATCGCGGACTTAAAAGAAGAAGGCAAAAGCTGGAGATCTTTTGAGGCCCGGTACAGCCTGGCTTCGGAACTTTTGCCGCTCGTGCAGAACCGCTTTGGCGGCCTGCAGACAATTACGCTCCCTGACAACAGCACCTTCCTTGCCTTTGTAAGCGATGCAGCGGCTGACGACATCGAAGGCTATGTCCAGTCCATTGATGTCCCCCGCCGCTCCGGGGCCGTCAGGCTCAAGTTCATAAAAACCGGCGACCTGTACCAGTCGCTGCCGCCTACCGTGCGGCAGGAGGACATCATCGACGCCGGGGACGGGAACACTTTCTTTTTCCTTGGAAGCGACGAAAGGAAGGCCCTGTTCCTGAAAGACCTTGAGGTCATCGACCGGCCCCAGCCGCGCATTCGTTACGACCTTTTCATCATACAGGTGCAGGACAGCACAAACCTCACCTGGAACACACAGGCCGAGGCGCGTTTTGTCAGGCCCGGCGACAGGACAATGGTGACAGGGCAGCTTGGAAACCTCCTGAGCCTTAATTTTGACATTATAACGGTGTTCGGCTACCAGTTTGCGGCAAAGCTGAATGCGGCGATTGCCGACAACCAGGCCAGCGTTTTTGCGGACACTACCCTCTTTGGGCTTTCCGGGCAGGACATCAAGTTCCAGAACACAAGCACCTACAGGTACCGCGATTCCAACATCGACCCCGAAACCGGGAGGCCCATCTATTCCGGCATCACCCGCGAGATTGTTTCGGGCCTGATGCTCGAGATCAACGGCTGGGTTTCCGGCGACGGCATGATTACTACGACGGTAACCGCGTCAGTTTCCAAGCGCGGCGTGGACGACTCCTCCTACATCGGAAACCCGCCGCCAACATCGGAGAAAATTTTGACAACCCAGGTGCGCGCCCGTTCCGGGGAAACGGTTGTGTTAAGCGGCCTGCGCCAGAACGATGCCACCATCATTGAACAGCGCGTGCCCTTTGTTTCAAGGATACCTCTTTTGGGCTGGCTCTTTAAAAGCAAAAACAACACTGCGGAGAACACACAGATGATAATATACCTGGTACCCCATGTGGACATTGCGAATGACGAATACGCCATTGACGGACTAAAGACCGCGTCGATCTACGCGCGTTTTGTGGAACCGTACCTGGAGCCAAGATGAGCGTACCAGCCCTTACGCCGGCGTTCTGCGCCGCAAACGGAATCATCATCCTCCGCTCCGATGGAAAATCCATTTACTTCGGGATGCTGAATACCGCCGACTCTGTTTTAAAGCGTCGGGTTTCAAAAGCCTACCCCGATTTCCAGTGTCTGTTTCAGGAAATGGAAGCCGGGACTTTTAACCTGAAACTGTCGCAGTTTTTTTCCGAGGAACAGCCGGAGGATGCCGCTTCACAGAATGAGGGCCGCAGCAACCGGGAATCGATCATCGACCGCATAGCAGATGACGCCCCCGTGGTCAATTTATTGAACAGCATCTTTCTTGAGGCCATATCCAAACGCGCGTCCGACATACACATTGAATCCGGCTCCGATGAAACGGCAGTGCGCTGCCGTGTGGACGGCCTCCTGGTTACGGTCAGGACAATTTCGCAGGAACGCACAATTGCGGTGTCCGCCCGGCTCAAAATACTTGCCAACCTGAACGTCCTTGAAAACCGGCGGCCCCAGGACGGCCACATCGACGTTAAGACCGACTCCTACTCGCTTGACGTCAGGATTTCAATCGTCCCCACCGTTTGGGGCGAATCAATCGTGCTGCGCCTGCTAAACCGCTCGGATTCCCCTTTCAGCCTTGGTGCCCTTGGTTTTTCAAAACAGCATTCCGCCCACTTGCATGACATCCTCAGCATTACAGCCGGGCTCATTTTAATAACGGGGCCCACAGGCTCCGGCAAGACCACGACACTGGCGGCCATACTCAAGGAGCTTGACATCAAAAGCCTCAAAATAATTTCCATCGAAGACCCCGTTGAATACAGGATTGGCGGGATCACCCAGATACAGGTGCACGATGAACTGGAACTTACCTTTGAAGCCTTGCTGCGCCGCATTTTCAGGCAGGACCCTGACATAATCATGATAGGCGAAATTAGGGACATGGAAACCGCAGAACTTGCGATCCGTGCGGCCCTTACCGGGCACCTTGTTTTTGCGACGCTGCACACAAACAACGCCACGGAGGCGGTCTACCGGCTGCAGAACATGGGGATACCCGCCTACATGGTTGCCGCCGTCCTCAGGATGGTCATTGCCCAGCGCCTAATCAGGAAAGTCTGCACCGAATGCAAAACGGCGGGCTGCGGTTCCTGTTCAGGCACGGGCTACAGGGGCAGGACGGTCGTCGCGGAGTTCATCCCCGTCGATGCTGCATTATCGGACCTCATATCAAGCGGCATTACAATAGAAGAATTGCGCAAATATTTGCAAAGAACGCATTTCAAAAGCATCTTTGACGACGCGGAAGAAAAAGCGGCGTACGGGATTACAACGGAGGCCGAAATACGGCGGGAACTCGGGGTACGGCAATGAGAAGTGCCGCCGCCACGCTCCACTTCAGCGAACTCCTGCTCGTGCTATTAAGGGGAAAAACGAGCCTGACTGACGCACTGCAGATTCTTGCCGGCGAGGGGATAGAAAAACAGGTCAAGGAAAGCGCCGCCTCGCTTCTTGCCATGATGAAGAAAGGCAAAGGCCTGTCCGACAGTTTACGGAACATGGACGAAGGCAAGGTGTTTTTCGAGCCGCTTTACCTCACGTTGATTGCCGCAGCGGAACTGACCGGAAACATTGAAACAGTGCTTGAACGGATCGTCATTGACTTGCAGAGAAAACAAAAGGCCCTGGACAGCGTTTTAAACATCCTGATTTACCCTTCAATTATTGTGCTATTGGCAATAACAGGGACCATAGCGATTATCGTCAAAGGGATGCCGTATTTTATTTCAGGGGGCCTGCTTTCCGCCGGCGTGGTACGGGACGCAAAAACCGGCATCGCCATTGCGGGGGCGGTTCTGCTATGCGGGGGCAGCGCTCTTTTCGTCTGTTATTTTAGGATTTTTAACGGCGATTCACCCGAATTCAGGATCTTCTACCTGCTCGATTTTTTGCTGCGCAGCAACGTAACGCTGCTGGATGCACTTTCGCACTGCATCATAAGCCTGGCACGCACAAAGTACGGCAGGGCACTTGTATCAATAAAAAAGGACATAACATCAGGCGTCACTTTTTCGTCTGCCTTTGCCAACGTCAAGAAATTTTCGCCTTATGTGTCCGGCTGGCTTTCCGTCGCAGACAAACACGGCAACCTGGGCGAAATCTGCAGCAGCATCCGCGACTACTATGCGCGCAAAGACGACAAGACAAGGGAAGTTGCGTCAAAACTGATTGAACCGGCCGTTATCGTGCTTACCGGAATTTATGTATTGATAATTATGGTAACGGTGGTACTGCCAATACTTACTTACGCAGGGGGAATTTTATGAAACTAAAATACGATGAAGGGTTCACGTTCATTGAAACCATTGTGGCAATTTCAATCATTTTGATTCTTTCAGCGGCTGTCGGTTTTTCCGCGATCAAATACATTGAGCGGGCCAGGCTGGCTTCGTGCCGGAACCAGATAGAGACGTTCCGCCTGGCCCTTCAGTCGTATTTATTGGACTGCAGCCAGTACCCGACAGAGGGGCAGGGCCTGGGTGCTTTGTGGGAAAAACCTGCCATGGCGCCGGTCCCCTCGCGCTGGGACGGGCCTTATGTTGACAGGCAAATCCCGCTTGATCCATGGGGCTACAGTTACGTTTACAAAAACCCCGGCGACAATAGCCTGCCTTTTACGATTGTTTCTTACGGGGCGGACGGCAAAGAAGGGGGAGAAGGTGCAGATGCGGACATCCATTCGTGGGACTGACAGCGGGAACGCTTCCCTGTCGGCCTTAATTTTGATAATGGTGTTGTCTTTTGTGTTCGTCACCATCGTTCCACGGATAAATGCGGTTCAGCGTTATGCGCACGAATACAGGACAAAAGTTATCAGTGAAATTGAGGAAACCAATAGGGAGATATTAGGCCGGTATGACCTTTATTGATGCAGTGGTTGCAATAATTATCGTAACTGTTTTCCTGTCCGGGTTCTCCGGCGCTTTTCTGCCTGCGTATAATGCATGGAACAATGCCACAGCCGAATACAATGCCGCCAGGACGATACATTTCATTGCGCAGTCGTTCAGGGACGAATGCGGGAAACCGGACAGAAACATGGACAGGTGGAAAAAGGCAGTTTCGACAGCGAAAGAGTTAGAAAGCTATGAAATAAGCGAATTGCGAAAGGGTGATGAACTGTATGCACTTAAGGCGGTTTGTTTTGTCTCAGGCGAGCGGCTGGAAATAATAGGGCTGTGCGCGCCATGAGCAAAATCCTAATCCCGCGCAGGGATCATGAGGTGTATTTCATTCCCGCGCCGCAAAAATTAAAAACCAAAATGACACAGGCTTTTGTCGCCGAACAGCTGGGCAAACTGCATCCCGGTTTTACATCGGCATCGGCCCTTGATATAAGGCAAATTGTTTTAAACGGCAAGCACTGGATCATGGCAACGGTTATGGAAGCCGAAATTTTGGCAGAGTACAAAATTCTGCACAAAGGCGCGGTGTTTTTTACCAACACATCAATAGCCGTGCATGAAAAAGGCTTTGCGGAAAACGGGCTAAAAACCATCGACGACGAGCTAATCGGTTTTGACACTGAAAAAGACACGCCCGTTTCTATCCCGCTGGAATGCGTTAATAATGATTTGGAAAATAAACCGGCCCGCCTAAAAAACATTCCGTCAAAGCGTGGGGTGTATTCAAAAGAAACACCCCGCTGGCTGACTGTTGCAATGCCCTCAGTTATGGTTTTGCTGCTGTTGTTTCCTGCAATCATGGTTGGCACTTCAAAGAAAAAAATCGAGGTGCCGCCTGTCATTGTGCAGCCGGAACCTGTCGCGGAACCAAAGTACCTGCCTTTTGCAACGGAAACACTGGCACGGTTTTCCTCCGATGTCGCTCAAGCCGGCGGAAAAATATCGCGCTGGCAGTACAATGAGGATTCGGAACCGTTTGTGGTAATTCAGATGCATGGCCTTGACGCGCTCACCCTGCACCATATTTGTGGCCAGTATAATTATATTCTGCTACAAGATATACAAGACGTAAAATACATAGATGGCGAGCCGCATTTTACCGTCAGTTTAAATACCGTCAAACCCGATTATTCAATCATTACTGCCGGGACTTTTGGTACCCAGGGTTTTACCCTGCCAATTGTCGCAGAACTGACGGACGATTTGCGCCGGCAGGATGTATTGATTGTTTCCGAAACGCTGCCAACAGCAGGGGATATTTTTTATACTGTTACATATTCCGCCAGGGGCAAAAATCTTGTCAGCTCATTGGAGACCATTAATGTTTACTGCGGCAAATACCCGTTATGGGTAAAAAAACTTGACGTTTCAATTAACAGCGAAAGCAACCGGTTTACTGTTATATGTTCATTTTCGCAAACAGAAATTCCCAATAACACAATTCCCGTATTGGGGAATGAAAAAGAAAAGATCCCTGCGGCATTCGGTTACAGGGAACCAGCGCCACCTCCAGTTGCAATGGACACCAGGGTGCCTGAAATAAAACCGGAAGCCCCGGTCGTTGGATCAATCAACGACGGATCGCGGCGGGTTATTTTTTACCGCGACACCGATGACGGAAAAATGAAAATAAGGTGAAGCAGGTGAATGGCAAATTGCACAGGGCGGCAATAGTTTATTTTTTCATAACATTAATGGCAGTTGCGTTATTTGCAGTTTCATGCAAAACTGCCGAGTTTGGGTTCAAGGTCATAGACGTAAACGGGATGGTATACGACTTTTCCAACCGGCCTGTCCCCTTCTGCGAGGTTACCATGGGAAAAAGGTTCAGGAGCAGTACAGACATCAACGGCAGGTTTGCCATGCCCAAAGTGCCTGTTGGCACCTACACCATAACGGGCACCAAAAAGGGTTTTGAAAGCTATTCGGAGGAAGTAATAATCAAAGACAGGGGACAAATTGTTTATTTCCGTATGCCGTCGCAAAGCCAGTTGCTAACCCTGATTGACGAAGCCCTTTCCGCCAATAACCTTGATGTCGCAGAGGAAATGGCGGAAAGGGCCTACCGGATTGACGACAAAAACATAGAAATGCTTTTTTACTACGCGACGGTAAAATTCAGGCAGAATGATTATATAGAGGCCATTGTCTTTTTGGAAATCGCAAAAAGGCTTGGTTCAAAAGATTTTTACATCGATAAATTTTTAACCGTATTAAAGGAGCTGCGTTATGCTGAATAAAAAAATTGGCAGGATCATCATTTTAGCAATCGGATCCCTGTCCCTGGCCTGCTCTGACATGACTGGGATAATTGCCGACATACCGCCTTCAACGCCAGGCGATTTGCCGCCGTTTGTAATATCAAAACCTGTGTTCGAAGTATATGAGAGGCCCTACTACTTCATGTATGCCGGCATCGTTTTCAGGTTTTTAAACAAGTCGGCAAAAACCGTAGACAAAATTACCGTTTCACTTATGCTCTTTGACCCTAAAACCAACGAAAACCCGTTTATCGGCACAAATAAATTTGAAATCGGGAAATGGGATATTGTGTTTCCGGATGAAAGCAAGGAAATAATTATCTCCCTTGATCCATTTATTTATTTTGCTCCGGCTGAACCATACATAATTGATTTTTTTTATGTGTACGAGGTTCATTATGTTGACAACAGCGTCTGGCAGGACAAATACGGCAAATACAGAGTGAGGGACTAATATGAGAAAAATTATTTTTCTATTCATGGCTTTAATGGCCATTACGGGCTGCGAACAGGCAACCAACAGCGGCAACCAGGGAACACCACATCCCGACGGTTGGATGACGGACGAACAGAAAAATCAGGAACCTGAGCGCTTGCCTTCGTCCATAGAAATACTTGCAAGAATATCAAAAGACATTCTGGATGCAGGGGGAAGGATACTGCAATGGCAATTCAACGAAGACACAGATCCTTTCGTTATAATACACACGCAGGGCATAGACGTACAGGAAATTTACAAAATTTTTAACCAATACGAATTCGCCACCCTGCTGGACATACAAAACGGCGTAAAAAACGGAGTCCCGTATGCCGACATATACATGAACGCGGCAAGGAAAGAGTTTACCACACCGGAAGCCGGGGCATTCCCCGTGCAGAGTTCAACCACCGCAATAATTACCGATTTAACAAAAGCACTAAAGCAGCATGAAATTTCTATCGTTTCCGAAGTGATGCCGACTGCAAGCATCGACAATATGTACTATACAGTAGCCTATACTACAAACGACAAGAGCCTGGTAAGCTCAATGGAAATTTTTACCGGTATTTGCAACAAGTATCAGTTATGGATAAAAAAAATGGATGTTTCCATCAGCAGCGACAACAGCAGCTTTACAGTTATATGCACATTGACATATTGCGGTAAAGGCATAGCCGCCTTGCAGGGTAAAAACAGCGACAAAATCCCACCGGCGTTCGGCTATAAAGAACCGATCAAGCGCGAATGGACTTTCATCATTTATATGGCCGCAGACAACGATCTGGAATCTGCCGCGATTGCCGATTTCAACGAACTTGAAGCTGTGGAGTATGGCGACGCTCCAGTTTCAATCCTTGTTTTGCTGGACCGCTGCCCTGGCTATGACATGACAAACGGCAACTGGGTGGATACAAGGCTTTTTGAGGTAAAACCGGATCCCAAGGGGCTGACTTCTACCATAATTTCTGCCCGCATCGACTGTCCTGATCTTGGCCTTTCAAAAGACACGGAAACGGAACTAAATACCGCAGATCCCCTTGTTCTGTCAAAGCTGATTGATTTCGCAAAAAGGGAATACCCGGCCGATCAATACGCCCTGTTTGTTTGGGGGCATGGAACCGGTTGGCGCGGGGGCAGCGTCGCAGATCCGGCCTCCGAGCCGCTAAAGGCAATTGCATTTGACGATACCCAGGGGCAGTATATGTCCCTGCCTTCTTTTGGCAGGGCAATTGTCGGCAAAGGGCTTTCGCTTGTCGGCTTTGACACCTGCTACGCTGCAGTATTGGAAGTTGCATACCAGATAAGGAATGACGTCGACTTGTTTGTCGGGTCGGAAGGAGAGATACTATCAACCGGCTGGGATTATACGGCTTTGTTTACCGATTTCCTGAAAAAACCTGCCCTGTCTATCAACGCATTGGCCAACTCCATCCAAACCCAGTTTGCGTCCCAATACGCCGGCTTAAATAACGCAACGATTTCCCAGATACAGCTGTCGCAGGTGAGCAACCTGTTTGAAAAATTCGACGTATTTGCGGGGGCGGTAGCGGATGCGTTAATTACGGAACCTGCCAAAAACATAGCTCTCAATCAGGTTTTGAATAATATCGAAAAATACCATTTCACTTCCTTTCCGTCCGATTTGTACATCGACATTTTTGATTTCAGCCAGAAAATTGCCGCAATCCGCTCAACCATAACGGCGGACACAACCAGGCAGGCAAACATTGCCTCGGCAGCCAGCGCATTGGAAGCCGCGTTGACATCTGCGGTGCCTTCTTCATGGGCAAAGAACGGGACAACCAAAAAAATAGGGGTGCATGTCATCCCATTGCAGGGCATGGCAGTCCCGGCGGCCCTGCATGAACTGGCATACATTAAAGGCAGCATGACCATCGACAAAAGCGCCTTTGTCGAGGCCTCGCAGCACTGGGTTCCCAACTCCGTCCCACAAGGCAGCAGCCTGTTGGATAAGCTGTTTTACTGGACGTATTAGGGTGGACTATAGGCTGTTCCTTATAGCATCCCGCATCTCAATCGTAGCTTGCCTGGCCGCCTCGTCAGGCGCAAGGCCAGATTTTTGCCAGGCTTTGAGAATCGAGCGGGACGCATTCACCACCCCGCCGTTGCCTTCCCGAAGGAGCAGGGCAGCGTCCGAAGCAGCCCCGCCCTGGGCACCGTAGCCGGGGATAAGGAAGAAAAGGCCGGGGTACGTAGCGCGTATGGAGGCGGCTTCTTCGCGTTCTTCGGCGGACTGGCCTTCGGCCCCGACAACCGCGCCAAACGCGCCATAGCCGTGCTTGCCCATGCAGGCGGCGCTTAACTCAGCAAGTTTATCTCCCACCGCATGAAAAAGCCGCCGCTGGGGGCTATCCCCTGTAATTTCAAGGCACTCGAAATCCCGCCTTCCCTTGTTGCTTGTGCGCATAAGCACAAACGCGCCCTTGCCTTTTTTGTCTGCCCACCTTAGCCAGGGCTCGATGGAGTCCATGCCGAGGTAGGGTGTAAGCGTCACAAAGTCCGCCTCGAAGTCGCCCTCGAAGTGGGCACGTGCATAGCGGTCTGCGGTGTCGGCAATGTCGCCGCGTTTGATGTCCGCGATGACGAGGGCACCTTTGCCCCGGATGTATTCGAGTGTCCCGGCGTATGCCGCCATGCCTTCAAGACCCATTTCCTCGTAGAAGGCGATCTGCACTTTGTAGCAGGCCGCGATGTCCGCCGTTGCATCCACGATGCCCTTGTTATACGCAAGCACAGCTTCGGCGTCTGATGAAAAGCGGCTTAGTTCCGTTTCGGGGATGTACTCTGCCGAGGTATCCAGCCCCACGCAAACGTGGCCGCACGATGCCACTGCCTCGTACAGTCTGTCCATGTTATACATATGGCCAGTATAAAACGAAAGGTACTCTCATTC
>JGI24702J35022_10002366_pt1 | contig 11533 bp, 5 predicted proteins | sample TergutTh196P4_FD_35022 | JGI IMG/M metagenome (IMG submission 35022)
AAAAATATACGAGAAAATACCTGGGGAGGGGGGTAAGGGTTTAGCGAAAACATTCCTGAAATTCACTGCCGGAGGAAATCATAAGAGTAAAGCGTTTCCTTAAAGGTGGAGTAAAGGCCTGACCACATATTCCTTACTAGCTTAAGGGTTAAATATCTTCTTGATGAATATGTGGTCAGGGAGTTCCGTAGGCAGGTTCCTTCAGGGTTTTCGCTAAACCCTTACCCTCTCCCAAGTAAATTTTTCTGGTATTTTTCTTTGGCATGCTCTGCGCTAAATTGATATTTACCTGTACAAAATTAATTCCACCCTTCGGTTTCTCCACCAGTTTTCCCTATCTTCCCATGCCGTCAAAGGGTTCTGTCCACCACGGCCAATGACTTCAAGCCGGTTCCTGTCAACGCCGAGCGATGCCAGGCGTTCCGCGACGGCCCTGGCCCGTGTCTCGCTAAGGGGCTGGAGTTCCAGGGCCTCTTCCCTCTGGCGGCTGCCAATGTCGCCGGGGTTGACTGTGGAATTGGCGTGGCCTTCAACACGCAGAGTGTATCCGCTATTGGCATTTAGGGTCAGGACAATACGCGAAAGTATTCTTTCGTTGTAGGCGATTGTTTCTGCCTCCAGATCGTTCCAATTTTCCACATATGAGCCAAAAAAAACTGGCGGCAGCGTCGGCACATAGGTAGGCGCGGTCAGCACCGGTTTTGCCACGGGCGCAGTCCCTGGGCTGACTTCAAAACTCTGCACCGCCGAAACAGCGTGGCTTGAGCCCCCCTGCGCACCGTCCTGGGCATCGCCTTGAGCATTGCTCTGGGCAGTAACCCGCCAAAACCAGGTTTTGCCGTTTTGCAGTAGCTCTTTTGGAAGGGTGAAAAAATTATTGGTAACTTCATGTTTTACAACAGGGTTAAGCATTCCGGGGTTATCCGCCAGTTCAACAAGCCAGGACGCGGTATTTGGATTGTATGTCCAAAGCAGGCGGTTGCCCGAGGAATCCATATACGCCTTCCCGTCTTGCCGTGGAAAAGTAAGAACGGGCGCGGTTACGGCTTGGCTGCCACCAACAATGGAAAACTCCCCCACAGCCGAAGCGCTGGTTGAACCGGCAGAATCGGCTGGACTTTTAACCTGGGGTGGGAATACCGGGGTTATGCGCCAGTACCAGCGACCGTAGTCCAGCCCGCTTTGGATTACGGAGTTTTCGCCTACCAAACGCGAAACAACGGGATTTGCCATATCTTCGCGGGCGGAAATTTCCAGGAGGTAAGAGGTAGCGCTTCCCACGGAAGTCCACGAAAAGGGAATGAGTGATTTACCGGGAAAAGCAAATTCCTCTTCTTGTGCGGGGGATAGAAGAACCGCTTCGGCTGCGGGGATCACTTCAAGCGTGCCGGAAGGGTACAGGTTTCCCACCGGTGCCCGGCTACCACTGCCGCCATCCACGGGATACGCGCGCCACCAATAACTGCCGTTTTCCAGGGGGATGGCAACCGAAGAGGCACCGTGAACATCCCTGGTTTCCACAATGCGGGTAAAGCCCCGATCTTTGGCTACATCAACAACCACAACGGTATCTGGGTCAAAGTTTAAACTGTTCCAGGAAAAAACAACCGGAGCCGTTTTTGCGGGCGCAGCATCAGATGACGTACCATATAATGGTGCCGAACCCAAAACATAAGCGGAAGAGGCAAATGAGGTCATGCTTATAACGGGCTTTGTACTCAACTCCCCGTCAGCGTCAAAGGCCAATATGTTGCCGGCTTCAATTTCCGTTCCGTCAAAACTGGCTTTCCCATCAAAAACGGAAACGATGAATTCTTTTTCTCGTTTATTTAGCCTGGCCCTCCCGTCTAGCACCATGGTGGAACCCCCGCTTGAAATAACGATGTTCCTGTTTTCGGAAGCCGCTTCCAGGCCCCCGCCGGAAAAATCAATCTTCGCACCACTTTGGTTATTGTAAAAAATCTGTATCATCGTACTTGAGTCCATGCTCAGGTAAGTGACCTCGTCCTCGAAGATAACGATCGCTTCGGACTGTTCAATGGTGCGTATTGTATCGCCGTTGTACACAGGCGAGGTCTGTTTTAGCCTGTCCCACACGCCGCGATCAATAAACTTGCGCTGGGCAACGCGTTTCTTAAAGATAATTATTCCTACAGACTCTTCGTTCAGTTTGTAGAGGGTCCTATTGTATTCCCCCCAAAACGCGGTCCCTGAAAAAATAGCGCCGGCCAAACAGATTAGAATTATTATATAATCAATCGCTTTAAACTTAATTTTTCTTTTCTTTTTCATTTGAGCTTACCATCAAAGTACCGAAAGGAAAGTTCTGGATCAGCGGCGTTCTGCTTTCACCGTTCACTGGATATGCACGCCACCAATACAGGCCGAGTTTCAGGGGAATGGAAACCGATATGCCTTCGCTTACATCCCTTTCTTCCACAATGTTTTTATAATACTGATCCAAAGCAACTTCAACGATTACATGGGTGTCGGGGCTAAAACCGGACACGGTCCAGGAAAAGAAAACAGGGATTGCCTCTTCGGGTGATCCCAGTACCCAGGCGGTTGGGCCAAAGGAGGTCATGGCGATTTCCGGATCCTTCTTGACTATTACTTTTACTTTGTCGGTTTTTCTTCTGCCGGCTTTTCTTCTGTCAGTTTTTCTTTTGTCAGTTACCACGCTTTCGGGTTTAGTATCATCCATTCTATTATCATCGAACTTACTATCATCGGGTATTTCATCGACGATCTTTTTTTCGCCGGTTTCATCATCACCAGCTTCAACGCTGCCATGAATCGCGTATTTTTTTTCTTCCGCTTCAATGTCCAGCTTGCCAAGGTCGGGGGCTTCAATGCCCAATAGCGCCCTCACCTCTGCCAATGTCTGGGGTCCGGAGGAATTTATTAAATTGACTACCGCGAACAAGCGCACCGGCATTTCCACGCCTTTTATGGTTACGGGGAGCATTTCCTCGGTTATAAACCTGTCCCCCGTCAGGCGCCAGGTGTCTTCCGTGATTAATATGTCAGTCCCAAAGGCTTTGTTAAGCGCTTCCACACGGTTTGCCAGGTTGACTGGGCTTCCGATTATGGTGTATTCCATCCGCTCTTCCGATCCGATTTGCCCGGCGATAACCATCCCGGTATTGATGCTGCAACCAATGTGTATAGCCGGGTTTCCGGGATCATTCATGTCCCGTTCAGCGTTAAGGGCGATAAGGGTTTCCCGCATCAAAAGTGCAGCCTTGACGCAGTTATATGCATCGTCCGCCGGGTTCCCGGTGGTAATTGCGGTTCCCCAGTGGGCCATCAGCGCGTCACCGATAAACTTATCCACCACCCCGCCGGTTTTTTCCATGCAGCGGATCATGTGGGTAAAATAATCGTTCAGCCATAAAACAATCCTGTTAGGCGCATCGTCACCAAAGGCCCTGACGAAATCCTCGGACTGTTTGGTAAAGCCGCGGATGTCGGAAAAGAAAACCGTGGCATGTTTAGGCAAGCCGCCGGGCTTTATCTCGCCCCGCATGGCCCTTGTTGCGATATCCTTGTTGGTAAAGCGCCCAAAGATGCTCAAGGCCTTGGCCATGTGATCGAAACTGTCCGTAAGGAGCCCAACCTCATCATTAGTCTCCCTTTCCAGCTCGATGTCAAAGTCACCCCCCTCGATCCGCTGGGCCGCACTGACCAGGATTCGCACAGGGTTTGTGATTGTCTTGGAAAAAATCCAGATAAAGATGATGGCGATAAACAGCACCCCCAGAGCAAGGAACACATTCTGCCGGGTAATGCCCTGAACTGCCTCGAACACAAGTTCGTAGGGGATGGTGGTAATCACCACCGCATCCGTTCCCGCAAGGCGGTAATAAGCACCAAAATATTCCACGCCCCCATCGTTATACGAAACCTGCCTATTGCTGTCCCCCTGCTGCTGCATGACTGCCACAATCGGAAGAGAGGAAAAATTCGCACCCCCAAGGACAAGATCGTATTCAGAATGGAGTAACAGGTCAGCGGAGCCATTAATGAGGAAACTGGTATTCGTGCCGGTGCCGAAAGATTCGGAAAGATCATCCGGGGTGAAAAGCACCTTTACAGTTTCGTTCCCCGTCCAGCCCTGATGGACAAAGACCAAAGTCGAAAGGGGGAGCTGAAAAACAGGCGATGCATTGTATAACCTCATCTCCCCTTCAACTGCCCGAAACTCCGCAGCCAGGTAGGCTTGCGCATCGGCAGCGCCAATGCCATTGGACTCGAGAAAATCCGTGTTGGGGATAAAATCCATAGGTCTTTCACTGTCATCCCCACTTCGTGTTACCCCTATGGCCGCAATGTTCCGGTTGCGGCTGTAAAAATACCTTACGATTGCAGGATCCCGCTCAAAGCGGTTTCGCTCAGAGCCAGAATCAAGCGCCGGGTTTACCCAATCTGTCATTTCCAGGTAAAAAAAGACCGCCGTCTGGACAGCATTGAAGGCAGCTTCCGCCTGAGAAGCGGCCCGATGGTTGACGGTGAAGTTATTGTCCTCAGCGGTTTTCTTGACTTCCTGGGTGCCAAGAACCGACACCATGAGGATTACCGCCCCCAGTGATGCCAAAAGCAGAAATGAAATGAGGATGACAAGCTTCGCGCTTATGGGAAACATTACGTGGGTTTTAAGCAGCTTTTCTTTCATGGTTATCGCCTTCCCTTAATGCCCTGATTATAGCATTCATTTTAACGCAGAGTTGTCATAAAAACAATTAAAAAAAAGCTTAAGGGGAGGGGGCAAGGGGTTGGCGAAAACCCTGGAAGAACCTGCCAACGGAACTCTCCAGCACCTAAAGCATACAAATATAATTTTTGAATAACTTAACCCACTTTAGGTGCTGGACTTTATTCCACCTTTAAGGAAACGCTTTTCTCTTATGATTTCCTCCGGCAGGGATGCTAAACAAAGGCGCGGCGTCAAGCCGCGTTTCTACAGTAATGTGACATGGCGTGGTGCCGAAGATCCTTTACTTTTAGATTAGGCGTGATTGCTTTAGCAATCACAGCGCACCGTCCAGGAATGTTTTCACCAACCCCTTGCCCCCTCCCTAAGTGTAATTTCGATTATTCTTACAACAAAATGCGCCATATAAATCATGAATAAAACTTTGAAGGGGTGGACGAGTGCCGTGGCGAAGGCATATGGAATTCGGGCTCTTTACCATTTCTGAAAGTGGATACATTTCTTAGCCCACACCATGACAAACTAAAAAAAGACGCGCTCAATGTTTCGCGCGCATATATGGGTGCGATAAAGAAGACGATGGGCTCTCTTCCTTATGAGGGAAAGGCTAATTTGGCATACTGAACACAAATGATTTAGGCGATAGCTTGTGACTGCGGGAACGGGGGCCCATTCGAGTAGCATCGGCGTGAGAGAGTAAAGGCCACGTCAAAACGTGCGTAAACAAAGCCCACGGCCGCTAGCTACTCGAATGGGCGGATTCCCGCAGTAAGTAGCTTTCGAAGTATTGTTTTTCGTATTCAGTTGTATAATCAGCCTAAATAGCCTACTATTCCCCCATGGAAGAAGGTTTCCTAAAGAAAACCACAGAAGAGCCCGTTTCCAAATACAGGCGGGCTGCCAAGTTCATGGTGCTGATAGGGAGCGAAGAGGCGTCCAAGATTCTCTCCCGGCTCGACCCCGCCCAGGTGGAAGCCATATCCAAGGAAATTGTCACCATAAAAAGCATTGCGCCTACTGAAGCCGAAGAGGTGCTTGAGGAATTCCGCTCGCTGCTTTCGCCTTCCTACGGATTTTCGGGCTCATCCTCCGGCGGCGTGGAGGAGGCCCGACGGCTTCTCTATGCGGCCTTTGGCCCGGAAAAGGGCGAGACCCTGCTTCTGAAAGCGGTCCCCGAGGCGGCGGAAAACCCTTTCGACTTTCTCAAAGATTTTTCCGGGGAGCAGCTCAACCTGCTTTTTAAGGACGAAAGCACCGCCGCCTGCGCGATGGTGTTTTCCCGCCTGCCCTCAAAAGTGTGCGCCTCTGCCCTGGCCAACACCAGTCCCGAGCGCAAGCTCGAAATCGTCAAGCGCATTGCCCGCCTCCGGGAAACTTCCCCGGAGGTCATCGAAAGGGTGGCCGCTGCGCTCAGGGAAAAAGCCCGCTTTTTCGGGAAAAGCAACGAGACGGCATATGCCGGGGGGGAAATCGACGGCAAGGGCGTGCTTACGGCGATCCTGAAGCATTCCGACCTTGCCTTCAGCGGTCGGCTTTTGGAAGGGCTGGAAGTAGACGATCCCTCGCTTGGGAAGGAAATAAAAGAGCGCCTCTATACCCTTGACGATATAGCTGACGCGGATGACCGGCCCATACAGGAGAAGCTAAGGAGCATGGACGACCGGGAAATCGCCCTGCTCCTCCACGGGCGTTCGGAAGCTTTCACCCAGAAAATAATGTGGAACCTTTCCAAGAACAGGGCCGAAAGGATTGCGGAAGAAACGGAAATTATGGGAAAGGTGCCAAAAATCGAGGCGGAAGCAGCAGGGCGGGAATTCCTTTCATGGTTCCGCACGAGCCGCGAAGAAGGCCGGATATTAATGCTCTCAGGCGAGGATGTACTATTATGACTATGACCACCAATATCAATACCGCTCTGCATCAAGGGCAAATTCTTGACAGTGGATTTGAGATTCTTGAAATAAAAAAACTTGATGAATTTGAGGCCCTTGGCATCTGGGCCAAACATCAAAAAAGCGGGGCGGAGGTCTTTCACGTCTATAACGACGACAACGAAAACCTTTTTTCCTTCACCTTCGCCACGCCGCCCGGTGACTCAACCGGCGCAGCGCACATCCTGGAGCACTCAGTCCTCTGCGGCTCGGCGTCATATCCCCTTAAAGACGCATTTTTGGTCCTCGCCCAGGGTAGCCTGCAAACGTTTTTGAACGCCTGGACCTGCCCCGACAAAACCCTTTACCCCGCAAGCTCCGTGAACGAGCACGATTACTTCAACCTCATGTCCGTGTACGGGGACGCAGTTTTCAGGCCCCTGCTTTCCGAATGGACATTCATGCAGGAGGGGCACCGCCTCTTTTTCGACCCAAAACTTCAAATCAGCGGAGTCGTTTACAATGAGATGAAGGGAGCGTATTCGTCGCTTGACACTTACGCCGGCCTCTGGTCGTTCAAATCAGTAATGCCAGACACTCCTTACGAATTCGAGTCGGGGGGCGATCCGGAACACATCCCCGACCTAACCTGGGAGGGCCTAAAAGAATTCCACCGTACATGGTATTCACCTGCTAACTGCCGTGTCTTCTTAGCAGGGAATATCCCAACGGAAAAACAACTGGACTTCCTTGATAAAAAATTTTTCTCTTCCCTTGCACCGGGAAAAAAGAATGCGTCAATTGAAAAGGTTAAGCGCCAGGACAGCCCCACATCCTTCCGAATACCCTGCCCTGCCGGAGCAGAGCAAAAACCCACTGTGCTGCTTTCATGGCTCTGCAACGACGTGACGGACACAGACGAAACACTCAGCCTTACCGCCCTGGCCGAAATCCTTTTGGGCCACGACGGCTCCCCCCTCACAAGGGCTCTAATTGATTCTGGCCTGGGCGAAGACCTTTCCCCCGTCTCCGGCCTTGAAGGGGAACTAAGGGAAACATCGTTATGCGTCGGCTTGCGAGGGGTCGGAAGACCACTCGCATGCCGAGGCCTGCGAGGGGTCGATGGCCCCATCGAAGATGCAGCTTTGGACGTTGAAAAGCTTATCCTCGGGGAGCTTGAACGCCTTGAGCGAGAAGGCATCCCAAAGGAAGAGATTGAAGCCGCCCTTCTTGGGATGGAATTTTCGCACCGGGAAATCCGCCGCTCAGGGGGGCCTTTTTCCCTGGTGTGGATGCGCAGATCCTTAAAGGCCTGGCTCCACGGCGGGAGGCCCTGGGACAGCCTTCTTTTTGCCGGGCCATTTGCGGAACTCAAGCAGCGCCTGGAAAAGGACGTCAGGTATTTTGAAAAAATGATCCGCCGTTATCTCCTGGACAACCAACAACGAGCCAGGGTCATCGTTGAACCCAGGGGAGGCTATCTGGAAGAAAAGGAAGAGTCGCTCAGGAAGCATCTGGAAGAAAAGGAAGCTTCCTTAAGCAACGCGGAAAAAGAAGAAATCAATAAAAAGGCGGAAGAACTTGTTAGGGTTCAGGAAAAAAAGGATCCGCCTGAAACCCTGGCCACAATCCCCCATCTTTCGCGTGACGATCTTTCGCCGGAAATAGATATTATTAAAAGAGAATACGCCGAAATACACAACGACACCAACGACGTACCCATGCTGATTCATCCCATCTTTACAAACGGGATCAGCTACGTGGACTTGGCTTTCCCGGTGGACGTATTTTCGCCTTCCGACTACCTTTGGTTGCCGTTCTTCGCAAGGACAGCGGTTTCGATGGGGCTCCCCGGCATGGATTACGGGGAAGTTTCAAGCCTCATGGCCCGCACAGCCGGCAACTTTAACGCGATACTCCTCTCAAGCTCACTTGTGCCCGGCGCGGAACAGGAAGCCTCCTTTCCCACTGGGACCCATGACCTGAGGAAGCGCGACTGGATCGTTTTCCGCCTCAAAGCCCTCGATGAAAAACTAGGCCCCTCACTGGAGCTGGCCTTAAGGCTCATCACAGAGGCGGACTTTTCGGACCTAAAGAGGCTCCGCGATTTGGCGCTCGAGATGAAAAACGACCTCGATTCAAGCCTTGCCCCATTGGGACATCTCTTTACTTCCGGCTGTTCAGGACGCCTTTTTTCCAGAACCCGCATGGTAGATGAATTGTGGAACGGGCTGGATCAGATTTTCTTTTCGCATAAACTTGTTAACTTAGATACATCCGAAATTAGCGCAAAACTACAGGCCATTCAAACGGCGCTTGCCGGAGCGGGACTCCTTGCTAATTACACGGGAACCAATCAGATAGAAGCGCAAAGGGAAATTGGAAAACATTTCGGTTCATTTGGCCCTCCAAGGCCCCGGAATCCCTCCTCCCAGAATGAAGGAAACATCTTTGCCCTGTCGAAAATAAAACCCATTCCTGGCAAGGCGGAGGTTTTTTCTTCTCCCTCGCTTCAGGTTGGCTTCGCGTCAATTGCCCTAAAGGCCGTGCCCTACGGTTCCCCCCTGCAGGCGGCAGAACTGGTACTTGCCCACCAGCTTTCCACCGGCGCGCTTTGGGAGGAAATCCGCATGAAGGGTGGCGCTTACGGTGCTTTCGCGCAGCCGGATCACCTGGAAGGGCCATTCTTATTCTCAACCTACAGGGACCCAAACCCGCTTGCCTCCCTGGATGCTTTTTCCTCAATTGTCGGTGAAGCCGCGCTTCAAAAGGAATCGCTTACTGCCGAACCCCTGAATGATGAAGAACTGACAAAAGCAGTTATCGGCGTCTATGCCAGGGAAACCCACCCCCTCACCCCCGCTGAAAAAGGGCTAGCGGATTTCCTCCGATTCCTCAACGGCGTTGAAGACAGCCACCGTTCCCGGCGGCTCAAGGACATCATCGCTTTAAGCGCAGATCAGATCGAAACTGTACAAAAGCGCTTGGCAGGCGATACCACAAGCGAAACCTGGCCCGTCATTATCGCCGGAAAAGCCGATGCCGAAAAAGCCGCAGCCAGGCTCGGCGTTGAAGTCAGGAACCTACCGGTTTAAGGGTTGACAGTTAAACTGTAATACCATTAAATATGGTATTATGATACCATAAAATATGGGATCATAATACCATTAATATGGAGCGAAAAATGACTTACACACATAGAATTTTAGAGAATATGCTTATCAAAACAACGCAAACAAGACCCCTCGTATATTTAAACGGAATGCGGCAATGTGGGAAATCAACGCTTACTGAGAATTTGCCCATTGATAAAGCGGTAAATTATGTCACTTTCGATAACCCTGTCAGCCTATCTTATGGAAAAAACGATCCCGCTGGTTTTTTGGAAGGGTTACCGCAAGACAAACTCAATGTAATCGATGAAGTCCAGCTTGCCCCCGAGTTGTTCAGTCACTTAAAGATGGCAGTAGATAAAAAGCGCCGTGATTCCAGGGACAAGGCACAATTTCTGCTGACCGGATCGGCGAACATTTTTTCCCTGCCAAGCCTGGCAGACGCGCTTGTAGGAAGGATGGCAATCCTGACCCTGCATCCATTTTCCGCTTCGGAAGTAAAAAAAACAGGCGTAAACTTCCTCGAAAAACTGTGGAACACCGATTTAATTCCTGCTAAATATCCTCCTACAGATGTGGTTGAAATAATTACGGATTCCACATTCCCCGAATTGGCATTGGACCAAAAAGGACGCAAAGCAGACCCATATCCAATCGATCGTAATTCATGGTTCGATGGCTATATCACCACCATAATACAAAGAGATGTCCGCTCTCTTGCCGACATTAAAAACCCGGAATATATCCACCAACTGCTGGTTTCATTTGCGCAGCGTGCCGGCGGGCTCCTCAACAACACAAATATAATGAGAGAAACCGGGCTCGATGCAAAAACCTACGAGAAATACAAGGCCCTTTGCAGCAGCACATTTCTGATATTCGAGCTGCCGTCCTGGTCCAAACCAAACAAGCTTGACAAAAGATTCGTAAAGCAAAAAAAACTCTATTTTTCGGACACCAGCCTACTCTGCTATCTTTTGCAACGGGACATTGAAGAAGTTTACAAAAGCGACCCGGCGACGATGGGCCACATCTTTGAAAACTTTATCGCAACCGAAATCATGAAAGCGGCAAATTCGCTTGGCCCCTACAGCGTGTCGCACTACAACCCCGTGCAGTACCAGGGGAACGAAGTTGACTTCATTGTAGAAAACCCAAAAGGGGAAGCAATTGGCATCGAGGTAAAACTAAGCGGCACAATCGATGACAACGACCTCAAAAACATTCGCGCCCTAAACGAAACCCTGGGCAGCAAATTCAAAAAAGGCATCGTCTTTTACACAGGCAGAGATCTCATCCAGGCCGCCAGGGACATCTGGGCCCTGCCGGTGAATTATTTATGGGAAAGGGAGTGAATTAAGAATTAAAAATGAAAAATTAAGAATGAAAAAACTACGTAGTTTTGTAATCAGTCACAGATTTCTTGCTTACTCTTTTCTATCATTCTTCATTTTTCATTCCTCTTCCTCTTCCTTCCCCCTGCGTGATCTCCGTCCCTCAGTGTTCTCCGGGAGAAAATTTTTCACTTTTTCTTCATTTTTTCCCGTTTTATCGAAGCGCCCTGCATCCCCGTGCAGTACAGGTATGGAGGAAAACATGAATATTATGGCTTATGCGCCGCTTGGATTGGAAGGCGTGATCATCCGGGTAGAGGCGGACATCCGCAGGGGTATACCGGGGATAGACATAACTGGCCTTGCGGAAGGCGCGGTGAGGGAAGCACGGGAGCGGGTAAGGGCGAGTTTCCGTAACTCGGGGTTTGACTTCCCGTCAGACCGCATCCTCATAAACCTGGCCCCTGCGGATGTTCGTAAAGCGGGGGCTTCCCTGGATCT
>JGI24702J35022_10002367_pt1 | contig 11530 bp, 10 predicted proteins | sample TergutTh196P4_FD_35022 | JGI IMG/M metagenome (IMG submission 35022)
AAAGAAGAAGTGGATTGGGTAATGGAGCAAATCGATTTGGATAAGTCGCTGATTACGGTTGATATGGAAACAATGTATAATGGTTATTTGTTTAGCGAAGACGCCGAAAAAAAATTGTTCAATTCTACGATGATTTTAAATTATTTTATAGGACTTGTGATTAACGGAGAGGATTTTAAATATTTTATTGATGATAATTTAAAGATCGATTACGGCAGAATTCAGAATCTGATAAACAAGCACGACAACAAACAAAAATTATGGGAACTGATTGAAAATGATTCTATTAACGGAACTGTTATCAAGCAGTTTTCGATGGAGACGATTCATGATGACAAGAACTTTTTTTCGCTTTTGTTCTACTTGGGCTTAGTAACCATCGACAATTCCAATCCGCAAAAATTTGTTTTGAAAGTCCCCAATTATTCTATAAAAACGTTGTACTGGGACTTTGCCGAGCGGATGTTGACCGAAGAACTCGAAGGTTTGTCGTTAGATAACAGCAGATATATGGACACCCTGTACCGTTTGGCATATGACGATGACTATAAGCCGTTTTTGGATTATTTCAGCAAGTATATTGTCAATTACCTGTCGAATCGCGATTTACAAAACACGGTAGAAAAGGACATTAAATTTTTGCTTATGCCTATCTTCTTCCACAGCAATTATTATTTCCCGTTTTCCGAGGTCGAAAATTCGGGCGGCTATACCGACGTTTACCTCAAACGCGGTCATCTGCATCCGGGTTCTGTTTCAGAATGGGTTTGGGAACTAAAGTACGTCAAACAAAGCGATGCAAAAAAGAAAAGTCTGATAACGGCAAAGAAGAAGGAAGCCGTGAAGCAACTGCGTTCCTACAAAGCATCAAATCTTTTTAAAGACAGAACGGATGTGCGGTTCGTTGGCATCGTTTTTGTCGGTAAAAGCGGTTATGTAGTGGAGGAAGTATTTTAAAGTATAAAAGGCCGCCTATTCAGGCGGCCTTTTATGCTTTATTACGACATTGCGGCGATGGCAGTGCCTATCAGGTTGGCTTCCGCCATTTTTTCTTCGGCGGCGATTATTACCGTCACATCCTCAGGCAGTAGCGCCTTCAACTGATCGGCGACTTGTTGATGATACGCATCGCTACTCTTCCAGAAAACACTCCCGTCGGCAGCTAAGCATACCGTCTTGATCGTTTCGTCCTGCGTCAACAGTACCTGTATCAACCCGGCAAGCGACGCCGCTACTAATTTAGCCGAACGGTTGAATAGCCAAATAGCTAAATTTACGTATTCCTCCGGAAAATCCTGCGGGTGATTCATGACGTCCGATAGCGCTTCTCCATCAAAATCATATCTGATCTTGCGTTTGGAGAAAACGGTTTTGAATATTTCGCCAATATAACCGCCCGATATGGCTTTTTCAAAACGCTGACTGCCTTTGTTGTTCGACATGGCGTCAACCAATCCGTCAATAACGGTCAGGTAGGGCGGATTGAAATTACCCGATTCCAGATTGACAGGTATCAAGCCGCGTCCTTTGTAATTCAGTTTTTCGATCTTGTTCATGGGCATGAGGCCGGCCATATTTGTTCCGGTCCCCACAATTAGTCCGATGTACGCATCCTTCCCGACATCGGCTAAACCGGCGAAAAGACAGGCTACCGTGTCGTTGATCACCTTTATCGACGTAAAGGTCGTCGGTATGGACGGATGATTGTTCAAATAATCCATCAACGATTTACCGACAAGGCTGTCTACCATTTCATGAATTTCAAAACCTTTCGTCCACCGCAGTAATTTTGCATCGCCGTCCGCCTGACATTCAGCCGGATATGAAAAACAGTATCCGATTCGGGTGACTTGATTATCCAAGTTTTCCAAGCTGCCGATCAGCGTAGCCATTTCCTCTAAGAGGTCTTTTTGAGAAAAGCCGACCGCTTTTTCCGCCGACAACAGTTTTTTCTTCGTTTCAATAATGACAGGGTCTTTACCTTTAGCCAATTCCACGATGGCGGCGCGGAAATTCGTGCCGCCCCAGTCAAGTGATAGCACCCGTCCATCCTCAATCTCCTCTTTCGGACTGATATAGGTTGGGATACACAAGATTTCGGTGCCGTCTTTTTTAAGACCTACCTCAATTTTTTCCTGAAGATTGTCAGCAATCTTCTTCAATTCTTCATTCGTTAATTCAAAAATGTTCTCTTTCATAAGTGTAAATAATTAATATGTAAATAGTTTTCAGTTTTCAGTTTTCAGTTTTCAGTTCATAGTTTTCAGTTTTCAGTTTTCAGTTCATTAATCATTAATCATTAATCATTAATCATTAATTCAAACTTCCTCTAATGCAAAATACTGATAATCACGTGTAAGCGTATGAAGGAAAGTTTCATCATCCACCGAAGGTCTGATTTTCAAATACTCCCGTACTTTGGCGGAAAGCTCAAGTATACGTCGGGAACGGTTTTTATCGTAACGTTTTAACGCCTCAGAGATGATATTAACCTGCTCAAGCGATAAATTTTCAGCTTGCCTGAAGACGGGTCTATAGCCATGACTAAGGTAATCAAACTCATCTAATGATACTTGAATCCGGTGGTAGTCACGTTCTTTTATCACCATTGTACCTGCGGCCATATCGCCCAGACGCTGGTTGTTCCCATTCAACAGGATGAAAACGACGCCAATCCATGAAAACCAAACATCTATCAATAACAACATCCACCGCATCAGGTAAGTGCCAATGCCGGGTGTCGTGCCATCACGCATCACGACGCGCATTCCGAAAGCCATCTTTCCCGGCGACCTGCCACGATTCAACAACTCCCACAGCAACGAATAAAAAAATACCGGTACGGCTAAAATAAAATAACATAACACCTTGTAATCCGGATTATTGATTATTCCTGTTTTATCCAAGTAATACAATAATCCGATAAAATAAAGCAACATAATCAGATAATCCAACAGCCTGGCAAAGATTCGTTCGCCAACCCCCGCCGGCGTCTGGTCGATCTCGACATATTGACTTGTTATGATTCGCGTATCCACAGCAAAATATTTTTGAATTACCCTGCAAAGGTAGTGCAAGTTGAGAGATATACAAAATAAGCTCGCTTATTTTTATATTCGAGACGCCGCTCGTCATTACTTCGCAGGCTCGCAATGACGAGGACGATTTGCACCTGGATTGCTTCGCAGGCTCGCAATGACGAGGGGTGCAGTTCAAATTGTCGCGTACGGTCATAGCAAGATATCCCCGTCATTGCGAGGAACGAAGCAATCCAGAAGTGTTGAATACATCAGATTGATCCTGGATTGCTTCGCAAGCTCGCAATGACGACTATACGTAAAACGACAATTTGAATTGCACCCATGACGAATGACGATGACGATTTTGCAATTTCGGATATTATGTTGTATTTTTGCAAAACTTAATGCGGCATGTCGTCGTATAAAGGACGGTGCTTATTGGGAAAGGCGGCCGGGTTACTAAAATACTATGTGCTAATGAAAGAGGTTTTTTTTATACGTCAGAATATCGAAAAATGGAAGTCGATGGAGAAAATTGTAGACAACGTGTCTACACATAATCCAGCCGAACTGGCTGATACATATACGGAACTATCAACCGATCTCTCATTCTCAAGGGCGCATTACCCAAAATCACGCATCACGATATACCTTAATAATCTGGCTTCAGCGCTTCATAATCAGTTATATAAAAGCAAGAATGAAAAATATTCGCGTATCATCACCTTCTGGACGCAGGAAATACCCGAAGTAATGGCTCAATCACAAAAAGAGTTGCTCTATTCGTTTTTGGTATTCGTTTTTTGCACCCTCATTGGCGTCATTTCGGCCTTGAATGATGATTCGTTCGTCAGGCTGATACTTGGAAACGGGTATGTGGATATGACGCTTCAAAACATTGAAAACGGAGAACCGATGGGTGTGTACGATTCTATATCAGAGCTGCCGATGTTCATTAACATTGTGTTTAATAATATCTTCGTTTCGTTCAGGATATTCGTCTTCGGGATATTCACCGGTTTTGGAACCGGTATTGTTTTGTTATACAACGGAATCATGATTGGGGCGTTTCAGACATTCTTTTTTCAGCAGAACNCAGGTTTTGAATCCATGTTAGCGATNTGGCTTCATGGGACATTCGAGATTTCAGCCATCATCGTCGCCGGTGCNGCAGGNTTCGCTTTAGGAAACGGCTGGCTTTTTCCCGGCACTTATTCGCGCGGTTATGCTTTCAGACAGGGTGCAAAACGCGGCCTCAAAATCATTATCGGATTGACGCCCGTATTCCTGACGGCCGGTTTTATTGAAAGCTACCTGACAAGGCATACCGAATATCCGACCTTTATTCGCCTGTCTATCATCCTTTTTTCGCTAATATGCGTAATTTATTATTATATTGTTTTACCTCATTTGAAATATCATGGAATATCTAAAACCAAGAATTGAATTTTATCGCCAACGATCATTTTCCGAAAAATTGAATGTAGTATTTGAATTTATACGCGAAAACTGGCGACCGTTACTGAAATACTCGTTTTACGTGATCACGCCTGTTTGTCTGATTCAAACACTTGCTTTGAACTCATTTTTCACTTCTTATCTTAACGCCATCATGAAATTGTCGGGCAACAGTTTGTTTAGCAACTCATTATCCGGTTTTATTATCAATTATGGCTCTTATTTGTTCTGTGCGCTGATAGGGTCGGCCATCATGTCGGGGTTGATCTATGCCATGATGCAGACGTATGCCGTGCGCGAGAACCGGTTGCAAGANGTTGTCTTAGACGATTTCAAAGACTTGTTAGTTAAAAACGCATGGAAATATATCCGCCTGTTATTTTTGATTCTTTTCGTTTATGTCATAATAGTAATGTTGATGGGTTTCTTAGCCGCTATTTCGCTCTGGTCATTAGTCATTACGATACCGATAATGTTAATCGGTATATTATGCCTTTTACCCCTGATGTTAGTTGTTCCGGTTTATATCTTTGAACGCGATATAACCTTTATAGCGGCNTTACAGAAAGCCTGGAAATTAGGTTTTGCAACCCTCGGCGGGATGCTCGGCCTGATGATTGTGCTTTACATTATCTCGTCTGTCATACAGACCGTTACCATGTTNCCCTGGTATGTGGTATTACTTGTNGGGATGATTTTTTCCATAACATCCGAATCTACNATGAGCCAATCCGCTATTTATAAGTTTATACTCTACCTTTTAGGATTGATACAGTCGTTCGGCGCGTATATCGCTTCCATCATCGGCATCATCGGACTTGCCTTTCAATACTTTCATGCCCGCGAAAAAGTGGAAGGAGTAACGATTGAATCGAATATTACAAATTTCGGTAATTTATAGTTTTCAGTTTTCAGTTTTCAGTTATCAGTTTTCAGTTATCAGTTATCAGTTATCAGTTTTCAGGATATGATACAAGCGGATACAATCATCTACGATGCAAATAAAATAGCCGGCTATCAGCATGATAGTCGCTTCGATTACCTTTCTCAGCTTGATTTGCCCGACTATTCATGGTTTGATCTTGTCGCCCTATGGTTTAACCGCCTTNTCAATTCCATCTTTAGAGGTCGGTTTGAACAGCATATAACAACGCCATTGATGATTATTATCTTTCTGCTTTTTCTTTCGACGATTATCTACTTCCTCTATAAAAAACGTCCCGAACTTTTCATGCGCTCTAAAAAAACGGCTTCCCTGCCTTACAGCATCGAAGAAGAAAACATNCACCAAATAAATTTCGACAAGGAAATCGCTTCGGCNCTTCAAAGNGGGGATTATCGCTTGGCTATTCGGCTACTTTATCTGCAAACGCTCCGTTTTTTTTCCGACAATCAGCTAATAGACTGGCAGATACACAAAACCCCGACGGAGTACCTCTACGAACTGACAAACAAAGAAATGCGACAACCGTTCCGCGTGTTTACAAACCATTTTCTGCATGTTCGCTATGGCAATTACCCTGCCTCATCCGAATTATATGAGACCATGCTTTCTCTGCAGACAAGCATCAAACAAATCAGGAAAGGAGAACCCGTATGAAAGGCAGCCGGATATATTTACTGTTCCTGGTAGCGTTTCTTATCATCGTATTCTTAGTGGAATACATGGCGCCCCATCAATTTGTATGGGAGCCGACGTATGATAAAAATGACAAAGAACCATTCGGCAGCTATGTTTTCGATGATGTATTATCGTCCTCTATCGATGATTATTCCGTTGTAAATAAGACATTTTACCAGCTGTATCAGGAAGATTCCTCCCTGTCGTCATGCGCTTTCCTGCTGACGGAAAANAGTCTTGATTTTTATGCAACGGATGTTGAATATCTATACAAATTTNTTCATCTTGGAAATCAGGTTATGCTTTGCTCGGATAATTTCCCCTATCTGCTTACGGATACCCTTCGTTTTTCTCTTTCATACGAAAGATATACTTCGTTTTTTGAGAAAAATTTATTAAAGAATATCGATCGTGACAGTATCTTTTTCGGAACAGACACATTGAACCCGGAACTTATCTTTGAGGTTTTTCCGCAGGTACATCCGGTGAGGATAAAAAAGGGGGAAAAAGGGGAAAGGGGTGAAAGGGGTGAAAAGGGTGAAAAAGGTGAAAGGGGTGAAAAGGGTGAAAAAGGGGAAAGGGGTGAAATGGGGGAAATGGAGGAAAATGGGGAAGTCGGCGAAGCATGGGAAATGGGGGAAATGGGGAAGAAAGTTTTTGCTGTTAATTGTGATTCGATGGAAATACTTGTTTGGGACAATGAAAATAAACCGCTTGTATTACGTGCTTTTATTGGAAAGGGGGAATTGTTTATTGTAACAACTCCGCTGATGTTCACTAATTTCGGATTATTAGACGGCACGAATGCTTCGTATGTTTTCCGGCTTCTTTCTTTCCTGAAATATAGGCCGCTAATCCGAATTGAAGCTTATGGCAAACATGGCGAAAAACCGTATAGTCCGCTTCGTTATATACTTTCAGAAGCGCCGCTACGTTGGGCNACTTATTCCATCCTGCTTTTACTNCTTCTTTTCATGTTCTTTACCGCAAAACGTCGCCAACGAATCATTCCGGTCTTGAATGTTCCCCCCAATCGAACGCTCGGATTCATGCAACTCATTAGTAACCTCTATTATCAAAAACATGATAACTTGGAGATACTCAAAATGAAGTACATGTATTTTTGCTCCGAAGTAAAAAATCAGATTGGCGTAGAACTTTATGATCGTGTTCCCGACGAATCGGATTATCAGCGATTGGTTGAAAAAACAGGGTTGGAAAAAGATTTTATCAACCTGTTATTGCAAAATATACGATTAGCTGTTTATCGCGAAGAAGTAAACGATTTACAACTACAACAGTATGTGGATGGGATGAATGGAATGTTAAAGGGGGGGTAGAAAAGGTTGAAAAGGTAGAAAAGGGTAGAAAAGGTAGAAAGGGGTGAAAGGGGAGAAAGGGGCGAACGGGAGAACGGGAGAATGGGCGAACGGGTAGAAGGGGTAGAAGGGTTCATTGTTAATTGTTCATTATTAATTAATTATAATTTTCCTATGGAAGATCAAAATGAGAAAACGGAGTTGCTCCCTTTTTCTGAAAAGGCGGAGCGATTGAAAAATGCGATTAGTAGTGTCATTGTCGGGCAGGAGAGGGCTGTCGAACTGATACTTTCTGCCATTCTGGCACGTGGCCATGTGTTATTGGAAGGCGTTCCGGGCATNGCCAAAACATTGCTGGCCAAGATGATTGCAAAACTGATTCATGCAGATTTCTCGCGTATCCAGTTTACGCCGGACCTGATGCCTTCGGATGTGCTCGGGACATCTGTCTTTAACATGAAGACAAGTGAATTTAATTTTCATCCCGGCCCGATATTCGCCGATATCATACTTGTCGATGAAGTAAACCGGGCGCCGGCTAAGACACAATCCGCCCTGTTTGAAGTGATGGAAGAACGGCAGGCTACCATCGACGGCGTACTTCACCCGATGAGCGAAATCTACACGATCCTCGCAACACAGAATCCTATCGAACAGGAAGGCACATACAAACTGCCGGAAGCCCAGTTGGACCGTTTTATGATGAAAATAACGATCCCATACCCTTCGTTAGAGGAAGAAATAGAAATTTTAGAGCGACACAACCTAAATGCGCAATTAGCGAAATTAGCCGGTGTCGAACCTGTTATTACACGCGACGAATTGCTCGGAATGTTCAAAACAGTGGAAAAAGTCTTTATCGAAAAATCATTGCTGCACTACATTGCATCTATGATTCAGCAGACACGCAACAGCAAAGCGGTCTTTCTCGGCGCTTCGCCAAGAGCTTCTGTCGCCTTGCTTCAATCGTCCAAAGCGATGGCCTTATTGCAGGGACGTGATTTTGTAACGCCTGAAGACATCAAATCAGTTGCACCTTTCGTGCTGCAACATCGCCTGATACTCACAGCCGAAGCCGAGATGGAAGGACATACGCCGCTGAAAGTCGTGCAACGCCTCATCGAAAAAGTGGAAGTGCCGAAGTGAGTTTGTCCCGTCATTGCGAACTTGCGAAGCAATCCATGTACACCGATTTGCTTCTGGATTGCTTCGCAGGCTCGCAATGACGAGCGATATATACTGAAAACTGACAACTGAAAACTGAAAACTGACAACCGACAACTGAAAACTGACAACTGAAAACTGACAACTAAAATGTTTATTACTAAACGTTTTTACATCACAGGATTAGCCATCATCATGCTTTTTGTGGCGGGCTATATCATACCGCCGGCGTTTATTGCCGGACAGATAACTGTTGCATTACTCCTGCTTACTACGATTGCCGATATTGTTTTATTATGGCATCGTAAAAAGGCGGCTGATGCAGAGCGGTATTGTGCGCCCCGTTTTTCGAATGGCGATGACAATGATGTACGTCTCGTTATTGAAAACTATTACCCCTTTGATGTCAGGATGGCTGTTATAGACGAAATACCTGTTGTCTTTCAACGCAGAGACATCCTGTTCAAGATAAAAATCAAATCCGGCCAAACCGGAATAGTACACTACCAACTGCGTCCAACCCAGCGGGGCGAATATGACTTCGGACATATTCTCCTATACATCAACACTTTCGTCGGATTAGTCAGCCGTCGCATAAAATGTGCGACGCCTGTGAATGTTGCGGTCTATCCGTCGTATATCATGATGCACAGGTATGAGTTTCTGGCTATCCATCAGAATNTGAAGGAGTTAGGTNTCAAAAAAATCCGCCGTATCGGTCATAACACCGAATTTGAATCCATCAAAGAATATATCACAGGCGATGACTATCGCACGATCAACTGGAACGCAAGCGCGCGACGTCATTTCCCGATGGTAAACGTCTATCAGGACGAACGCTCCCAGCAAATNTACAACATCATCGACAAAGGGCGNATCATGCAAAACGCTTTTCGCGGTATGACGCTACTCGATTATGCCATCAACGCCTCGCTTGTCATGTCGTTCATCGCCATACGTAAAGATGACAAGGCGGGACTTGCCACCTTTGCCCAGGGTTTTGAGACCTTTATCCCGGCAGGCAAACAGGTATCCCAGATGCAAATGATACTCGAAGCCCTTTACCGACAACAGACTACATTCGGCGAAAGCGATTACTCCTCCCTGTATGTCCACCTGAACAAATATATAAATAAACGAAGCCTGCTGATCATCTATACCAATTTCGATACGATCATCGGCATGGAAAGACAACTCGAATACCTCCGCCAGTTAGCCCGCAAACATGTCGTATTAGTCGTTTTTTTCGAAGACGTCGAGTTAAAAGAATTTGCCGCCAAACGCCCGACCTCCCTCGAAGGTTATTACCAACAAGTCATAACGAACAAATTTATTTTCGAAAAACAGCATGTTATCACTAAATTAAGACGTTATGGCGTCTACTCCCTCCTCACCGAACCCGACAAACTTTCCGTCAATATCATCAACAAATACCTCGAAATGAAAGCCCGCGGAACGATCTGAATATTATTCTGCGGGGAATGACCTTTTGAATGTAATTATTTTGTATTTTTGCAGTCGTCATTGATAAAAAATGGTAAAAAGACGGGGAAACACTGACTATATTAGGATTATGATGAACTTATATATTAATCTTTTAAAATTGAAATTGTATGAAACACAAGGCTTTAATTATGTTGTCATTTTTACTGACAGCAATGTTTATTATCAGTAGTTGTTGCGAATCGAAGGCGAAAGAAGAATCCGATGGCGCAAAAAAACAAATCTATGAGTGGCGTATCTTCAATCTCACCGGAGATGGGACTATTCTTGACGACTATTTCAAGGGAGCGCTAATCCCTGCTTACAACCGGTGCAATGTCTCTATCGGAGCTTTCAGGCTTGCCAATCCGGAAGAGGCGGACCAACGTTACCTCCTGTTCGTATACCCTGACTTTCAGACATATAATAAGGTCAGGCAGGATGTCTGGAACGATCCGGTTTTTCAAAATGCCGCCCGTTCTTTTTTCGAAACGACCGCTCCCGACCCTGTTTATTCGTCGTTTGAAACCTATATTTGCGAGGCTTTCGATAAAATGCCCGAGATGCGGATGCCCGACAAAAGCCGGACCTTATTCCAATACCGCAATTATTACAGCCCGAATGAAGAGGCTAACAAGCGTAAAATCAAGATGTTTAACGCTGAAGANATCGACCTNTTTGATAAAGTGGGCGTTAACTCCGTATGTTATGGNGAGATATTATCCGGAACGCGGATGCCGGCATTGATTTACCTGACCTGGTACAAAGACGANGAATCGTTTAACAAAGCCTGGAGAGACTTTGGAGCGCATCCCGATTGGAATCAGATGAGAAACAAGCCGGAATATAGAAACACAGCGACTAACAACATAGTCAAGTTGTTATCGCCAATGCCTTATTCGCAGTTCTAAGATGAATTAATAATCCCGTAACATCGAAGATGTTACGGGATTATTTCGTTCTGCGACTTACCGAGTTCCTATGGTGCAGGTGTTGCGGTTTCTTCTTTCGCTTTTGCAGCGGCAGCAGCGGCAGCTTCTTCTTTGGCCCGGGCCTCAGCTGCAGCGGTGGCAACTGCGGCGGCCAAGTCTGCTCTCTTCTTACCCAGCGCTTCCATTTTCGCCTTGTTTACTTCTTTCTCCGCTTCTAAATGAGCTTTTGCCGTAGCTTTTTTCTGCTCTCTAACATTGTCTTTTATTTTTTGCATCGTCAGGTTCTTTGTTTCCAACCATGCATTAAATTTAGCGTCTGCGGTTGCCTCGTCAAAAGCGCCTTTCTTTACGCCTTCCAATAAATGTTTTTTAAGGCATACGCCTTCATGCGATAAAATAGTACGTGTTGTGTCGGTTGGCTGTGCGCCGGTCTGTAACCAATACAAAGCTCTATCGAATTTCAAATCTATTGTAGCAGGATTAGTGTTCGGATTATAAGAACCTATCCTTTCAATAAACCTTCCATCCCGTGGA
>JGI24702J35022_10002368_pt1 | contig 11528 bp, 14 predicted proteins | sample TergutTh196P4_FD_35022 | JGI IMG/M metagenome (IMG submission 35022)
CTATAGTAGATTTCTGACACACTACCAATAATTGAACCACTTACCGTGTCCATGAGCCAACTGTCAAGATAGTCGTAGCTGGTAATATAGTCAACGCTTGGAACGAAGTCTTTTAACTTCAACGCATCGCGAAGCGCAACTATATCCTTGCCGCTGGCGCCGACTTGAAGCTCCATCCCTATGAGGAACAAACCCAATTCATCAATATAGCATAGCGGATTGTCATGAACGTAAATGTAGCGCGTATAGTTGAATGGTTTTGCCGGCGTCCCCTTCACCGGGTCCGTCGCCGTGAACCTTCTTCCGGCGGCGTCGTACATCCTCGCCTGGGCGAAGTAAAGCCCAAGCACCTGGTCGTACGTGTGGACGGTGTACTGCGACGCGACGTCCAGCTCGCACAGGCCGGTCTTCAGCACCGCCTTGGACGTGGGCGCGCACCAGTCGTCGTAAGTATCGTAGCTTATGACGTTCCCCTGCACGTTGTCGGTGGCGAAGTCTATTGTCCTGAGCCTGCTTGCGTGCGTCCAGAGCTTGACGACTCCGTACGACAGCACGTTCCCGCACGTGATTTGTTTTTTCACATGCCCTAACTGGAAGAGATTGCTAGCTGACTCTTACAGCATATACGACTTTTCCAGCAAGGCCAAGTAGAAGCGCATCAGAGTTGAGCATAATAAATTGTGCCCCGACCGGTAAATCCTGGTTATCTTTTACTCTAACCGTAAAATACATAATAGGTACGTCAGACAAATATTCGTACTCGTCACTATGATCGACAATTATATCTTCATCATATATAAAATCGAAAACTCCAGGTCTAAAATTACCTCCATAGTTATATTCTAGTAATGTTTTGATTTTTGTTGTATAGCTGGGCGAATCGTATATTTGTTCTCCTATTCGATAATACTCATCAGCATATTCAATCTCATAACCTATATACTCTTCTTCATCGAACGGTACATAATTTGCATACCTTTCTCCAACTTCCGCTGTTACTAATGCGATTTTTTGCAAATGCCAAGTGCCAAAAAAAGGATATGATGGGTTCGCTTCAGGAGTTTCTTTTTCGTCGAACGGATTTTCACCATCTTGCATGGATGGATGGGATTCTGGTTCTACAAAGGTTTGCTTATCGTGCTCGGATGCGTCTGTTGCGTTACTATTGTTATATTGGGTAGGTAGTAAATCGGCATCGAAAGCGGTATCCCTATCGAGGGAAGCGATCTTATCTCGCATATGTGGAGGGGATTCTGTATTTGTACCGGTTTGCTCGATGTAATCGAGTGGATATATGAGGTTGTCTTCATAATTTGGGCATGATTGAAGCAATAGTAGACAGATGACGCACAAAAGCCCGGATATTGAATGTCTCATTCTTCTATTCCTCGAAAATGTTTCAGTTTTAGAGTGCTTCGATAGACTTATTAAGCTATTCAGTAACTATTGCATCTCACAAGAATCTAGAACCCATAATTAAAGATTTTTGCTTCAACTTCCCGCCTGGTAGGATTATCGTGCATCTTGAATACTTCCACAACCCTTTCATGATCGTAGACTCCTTTTCCCTCACGAATAAATTTTGGCAGAACTCGCTCTGGCTTAAGATCTCGCTGTTGGTCTCGATTCTGACGTTAGAATAGTTTATCTACTCTGAGTTGACGACGTAGAAATTCAAATTGCATAGATATAGTGTAATCAGGAAACTCAGGAGTATATACCCAAAAGGTACTTATTGTGTCGAGAATATCGAAGTATTGCCCAGTCTTGAATTGAGCTATGTATGATAAGGAGCCATTAAGGTATTTATGAGTTTTAACTTCACAATCATTTATGCAAACTTGCATCGCTTCTCCGATGAAACTCACAATTCCTTTTAACTGCTCTTCCGCAACAACAAAGTGCTCCCATGAATAATCATTACATCGTATTGTTGAAAGCGTTTTCTCTATTGTCATAAGAACACTCCCATTGAGAGCTATAGGTATGGAATACGAATTTGCAAATTCAGTAGCGAAACGAGGTGCATATTGAGCCAGTTCATCTATGAATTCTGCACTAAAACGCAATGGGGTATTAGGTAAGCGTCTCAACAGAGGAATAGCATACTTAATCGTTGCTTCCAGATATTGGGTAAGAATTCGCTTCAACTCGGAGATTGTTTCAAAGCGGACGTCATAGTCAAGGTTGAGCTCCGAATCAAAAGCGCCAAGCCCAAATGTATAACGGCTTCTACTATATGTAACGCGAAAGTATTTCGTAGACCCATGATTTATGATTATACAACTCTTGTCCTCGCTATTTTCAAATTGAAAATAGATGCTTTTTATTCTCTTTGTGAGCACATAATTATATTCCAATAGAGCGTCTTCAAATATGCTCATAACAAGCTGTCCCTGTGTAATAATACCATCTCCTTGTGTTACAAGTTCAATTTCATAAATAGCTTGATCGTCTTGCTGGTATGAGTATTGGTACTGGCTCCAATATTGGAGGCAATACAGGGGCTGTGATTGGTGGCAATACTGGTTGTATTGGTGGAATGATAATCGGTTTTCTTGTCTCAATGTAAAAGATCGAGAAACAAGTAAGAAGATTGCATTTTTAAACGTACTATTAACAAAAGCGACGTAAACCCCCTGGCTTTAGGCATGGGGAGTGTCAAGCTAGTGTATTACGTGCAATTCTTATTAGGAAATATCCATTTTCCGCTCCCTTGTTGCATGTACAATTCAATTGAGAAAACATAAGTAGAATTCCTCTACCCGATTGGTCAAATTTTGATTTGCTAGATGCCAAGCACAACAGTACGAATTCCCACGTTTGTCGTCGTAGGAATACGCGCGCTCCACCGCCTTGTTGGGCTGCACCGACAGGTCCTCCGTCCGTTGCGCGACAAGCCGCCCCGCCGCGTCTTAGTCCTTATATGTCGTGCTGCTGTTTCCGTCGGTGGAGGCGTTCTCATTTCCACCAGTGTCGTAGGTTGAGTTCCGTGGCCTCTGCGTTCGCGTAATCAGCGAGCTTGTCGAGCAGATCATAGCAGCAGGTAACATGTCGCCATGATAAAACACAATAATTCTACTCTCGAGAAAATTCAATTGAGTCTATCGATTCGTCCAAAATATAATGTGGATGCTGACCAAGAAAATCACCCTTTGATGAGATTGTAACAATCAATAAGTCATCTTGAAAATCGCATTCACCATAGAATATTGTTGTATTTGCAGCTTTTGATGTACTCGCAATAACACCTTTCCTATAGTCAAAGAAGACTTCAATTTTTATAAACTCTCCATCGAGTTCTATTTCTCCGTAACAATATCTCTCAGCTGGATCAGCAACTTTAAACCAGCCATATGGGTCTGATGACACCCATTTCGTTCCTGGTTGGTCAATCGGCCTTTCTCCCACGTGCCTATCCCACGTGCAGGACGACAAGATAACAAATGGACAAATTATCAGCATATACAGCAAAATGCGTCTTATCGTCAACAAAACCACCTTATCCTTTCGCACAGCATGTTGGAAGTATACAGGAAAACCCGTCACTTTACTACCCGCATGACCCATATTCGCATGAAGATAGGGTGAAGATTCGCAATTACGCCTCCGCTACTTTTAGCAATAGTCCAATTGGTAGAGCGACTTCATACCGCGCAATCGAAAGCCTCCGGGCAGCAGACGCATTTCGTGTGGAACGACTACGTCCTGGACTATGCAAGCTCGCTGAAAAGTGTTATCATGAAGGCCGAGGCAGGCGTCCTGACTTACAGGTACACCTACGGAGCGCATAAAATCAAACTCGGAAGTGGAGCAACCCTACATGATTGATAAGAACGGGTATAAAGGCTTACAATTCTAAAGAAGTGGAGCAATTATGTATGACTTACGTAAAAAACTCAATACCGTGCTCACATTACAGTTGTTTTTACTCCTATTGTTAAGTTTTGTATCTTGTCAAAAAAGTAAAAGCGATAATATCGATGCTTATATACATCAAGGGAACACAAATGGAAATATTCAAAATAATGGCTATATTATCGATTATGAAGAGTGGTACTATTATTCATGTTATAGGCAGCTCAATAGAGTAAAGAAAAGTGATGAAAGAATAAAGGAGCAATTAACGCAAAATCTTTGCTTTGAACTTAATGCAATGGAAAACCGAATTTACATGATTGAGGGATCACCTGGCAGAGCATTTAGTACTGATTATGATGGAAAGAATAAGCATTTCATTACGGATGAACGAGTAGCAAATCTCATTACTGTCGATAACCTGTTATTTTATAGGCTCTCAACAGATGATGAGAGATGGGGGCAGTTATATAGAACTGACCTCAACGGAATATCTCATATAATGCTTGCAGAGAACATAAGAGAATTTGCAATTGACGACGGATACATTTACTTCGCAAATGGCTTGGATAATTACAGTTTATACAAAATGGATATGGAAGGGAACAACGCTACAAAGCTAAATGATGAGAACAGCAGCTCTATTAATGTATTATCTGGATATGTTTATTACACAAACATGACGTACGATGAAAGAAATGATTCTCTTTGTAAAATAAAGTCTGATGGTAGTGAAAAAACTATTCTTTCAATAGACAGTTGTTGGAATCTGAATGTATATGGAGAATACATTTATTACCGTAATCAAACGGAAGAGGGAAAGATATATCGGATGAAACTAGATGGAACTGAGACTGATCAGATATCGGATATTATAAATTGCACCTACATCAACACTGTTGCTGATAAACTAACTTTTTATTGTATTAATGAACAAACTTTCTATATTTCTAATCTTGATGGGACAGATATCAAGAAAATTTCTCGCTAGTCGATGCATTACAAAATTTGCCCGACAATACTAAATAAATATGATGCTGTACGCATTCAAGACCAGCAACTAGCAGAATTACGCGTACTATGCAGCAGTGGGAGTAAATTCTCCAGCTAGTGCGTCGTGGATTTTTAATCTGCTGATTTGTGTAGTATTTTAACATAGAAATAATACCAATTCTCGTACATGATTGGAATGTACTTCTCTTCCCTCCTCTCTGCCGGAATTTCGTCATCAATTCTCGGTCGCTCTCCATCTAGTGAGTACACGATACCACATATTGCATCAAGCGAACCCCACCAAGAAAAGAATATATAGTTTTTGTCCATGGAAATAATTTCGCAATTGTACTTAGTAAATAAGGCTACTAAGGCAGAATACAATTGCTCGTCATTGTGTAATATTTTCTGCACCGGCATTGTGTCACATATGGTAACGTAATGGTAATCATCATATTCACTTATATATATTATGCTACCATTTTGCTGTTGAAACGATACCACAACATCCGTCATTGGGCTATAGCATTTTTTCAAAATGTACTCACTTATTTTCATTGAAGGAATGGGGGGAAATACTACTCCGAAAAGATAATATATCGGCAGTAATAGAGCTAGTCCAATCAAAACACATAGTGCGACTTTGATAGTTTTCATCAACTTTTCCGTATCCTTTCCCTTAAGATCTGTTTTTAAACACTGAATCACTATATTGTGCATTTCAAATCGTCTTTTCTTAATATGGTGCAGCATTCCACATACCCTCTTCGAACACGAGTTCTATGGCCCCTTCGATATTTGAATCATCGTATAGTACAAGAGTAGAGTCAAAAATTGAATAACGAAGGTTTTCTATGGAAGATCGATTGATTTCGCTAATTATCATGATTTCTATTCCTTTTGAATTGTCAAGCATGCTCTCATACTCTTGTATATACCAATTACCAATACTATTTTTAAGACTTATATTAAAATAATCTAAAAAGACTCCATTATTCAAATCGTATGTGAATATAACACATGATTCTTTATATCTTTCCCAATTTTGCATTTTTACGATGATTATCGCATAATTGGTATAGGTATCCTCATATATTGCATAGTTCATTACTTCGAAAGAATAGACAGGAGAAGAGGGGAATGTAATAAGTTTTGAACAATCGTAATAATCTTCGTTCCAGTTTTGTATAAACACGGTAGAGTTATTATAACTAGGGCTATATTGAATGAATCTATACCTACCATTGTCAATACGATATATCATAGAGTAATATATCATTGTTTGTGGAATTTCATAATATTGAGTATAGCTATATGCATACTTTTCAAAAACACTATCGCGCTGTAAAAGCATCGAATAAAACAAGGCCGTTGCTGAGTAATCTAACTTATAGTACAAAGCCTTATCTACCTGACTATACTCGTTTAAAAGATTATAGTACTCGTCAAGAAGCATAAGATAATTACTAAAATTATCTGCATACGAACTCTCGTTTCCATACGATCTTTCATCACTGGCAGCAGTGAAGCTTGCGGATGAAATTGAAGTGCAAAACGCAAATATATAAAGAATGGTTAACGCCATTCTTGAATACTTGATCATAAAATCACCGTCTTTCCTCAAGCGCAGTTTAGGTGACGTTCTCCGTCTTCTTCTGCACCTGCTGTTTGAGCGCATTTTGCCAATTTCCGGTAGCTTGGTTTACTTATCTTGTGGCATCATCATTAAAGAGTTGATTTCATTTTCTCGATATGCGCTTGTAAGACAAAGACTTATTGCATTAAGCATATTCTCATTCATTTCTGATGTATCTCTATAAATTTCTTCGCCGAAATATAAACACAATACATTGTCGTTTTCAAAATATATTGTATAATATGGATGTCTGTATTGGATTACTTCAGCATACATTAACTCTTCATATTCATTTAAAAACAGTGTGAATATGATGGGGCCTTCGATTTCAGCATAGTATATACTACCACATCTAATAACTAATTTTTCATTATTTAGATAATCGGCATATTCATTTCCTTCGATATGTGTATATGAGTTCTGTTCTTCTTTGATTATATTAACATATTTTTGTATTTCTGTAATAGTATGGTTATTTTTGCTTTCACGATTGTAGCAATTTGAATTCTGTTGTTCGGATACAATAAATTCCTCGATTGGAGTATCTTCTAGATTTACTTGAAATTCAGAATTTGTGTCTTTCTCCGTCTCAATAATGAAAGTAAAAGTCTCCCCTTTCTTAATGTAGTCAAAATTTGACCTCTCAATAGTAACTGTAATGAAGGCATCATAAAGTCTAATGGAGCCAGAAAGAGGTGGCCCAAATGAATTGAATTTAAATACTTCATCATAACACTCTGCTATAGCTGTTATACTGGCTATTCTATAAATATCCATTGAAAAACATACATACTCTTCCGTAATTGAATATATGCTCAAATCATCAAGCTTGTCATCATCAGAATACCACACTCCCAAGTATCTCGCGTATGGTGTTTGATTTGACTCCATTAAGCTTCTCTCCTGTTCTTGAGCAAAATTGTCGTCTATATCTTCTTCATCTATTAATTGTATTTGCGTTGATTGCAACTCATTTGACAATTGCGAATCAGCTTGTATAGAAGATGCAGATCGTGCACTATCATAATTACTCTCAACAACAATCTGCAATGGCTCTTTTTGCCATCGATTACAAGCAGCAAGCAATAATAAAATACATATTGTGTATAACTTAATTCTATTATTAATTTTCTTCATTATAACTCCTCATGTGCTTTTCAAAGTCAAAAGCACGGCTCAATTTGAGTTCCGCGTCGAGTTCGGCGGAGAGTTTCCGCAGCGTGTCGTTTCATGTTGCTGAAACATATATGATGTCCCGTTAGTTTCGCATTAGCTGTATATATCGGCCTTGCAAATTCGTTGTGATTACTAGCTTTGTCGACCTTTTGAGCTATATGTGTGAATAAGGCAGAATTAGTCTATTATCGTGGACCTCTATTTAGCTAGTGAAAATGTGTGTTTTTATACCACTGAATCCCTTTAAGAATGCTTTCCTTATCCTCGCGTGAGTCAGCAACTGATACTATTCCCCATATTCCTCCTGTTGCAAAATCGCCTCCAGCACTAGATCGTAGCACTGGACGGTGTACTTCGACGCGACGTCCAGCTCGCGGAGGCCGGTCTTCAGCACGGCCTTTGACACGGGTGCACCCCAGTCGTCGTAGGAGGCTGTTTATGACGTTCCCCTGCACGTTGTCGGTGGCGAAGTCGAAGCTGCCTAGGCTGACTTCATGAATTCTGGCCTTATGGCCAAATCTGCTGCCATTTGTCATATTGTTCCGTTTCAAGCGGAATGTATTCTTCTTCGTTAATAATAAAGTCATTTTCATTATGATCAAAGTATAATGTAACAATATACATCGCTTCTGCAATTACTGTAGCCGAGCCTTTGTAACCGAATGATTTATCAATCAGTTGCCCAAGTCCATACATTTTTATGTCTGTATAGCCATCCATGTTATAGTCATCGTATTCTACGTTCAGTCGTCCACCTGCATATCTCCATATAATCGTTTCGTTATCAGCGTATACCGAGTATTGTTCTTCAGTAAGTATTCTTTCTAGTTTGCAAGAATATCTAGCATCGTAACCGGCGTTAATTGCAGTTGCTTGGATTGTATATGCAAGGTCCATATTTGTATCATTGTTATATAGGTATAGGCGACCGGTGCCATTGTGCGCGGCTGAAAATACTTCTAAAAATTCGCCTTGTGATAATGTTATTTCCCTGAAGTAAAATAGTGAATGCTCTCCTCCCATGCTTGTTTGTTGATAACCAAGATTCGGTTCAAAGTAATAAGCATCCTTTTCAATTCCCGAGTAATCAACAACTATATAAAATCCATCGCGTACTCTTGAGTCAATTATTGATAGGTATGACAAATTTCCCGGTTGATTATCATATAATTTTTCAATATCGTGATACGATAGTTGCTCAATGCCAGATGCAGGTAATGCTTCCGAATCATTTGCATTATCCGTCGTTTCTTCATAAGAAGCATCAACGCTGTCAATACTGCTCTCTTGTAGGTTTGCCTTTATATCGAATTCATTTGTTTCAAACACGGAAACTGCCGGGGTCTCTGAACGCAAAGGCACAGATGTTTGGGTATTTGCATCAGTTGCATCATTGTTATTGTCTGATCTGCACGCAGTAACAAAAACTCCCGCTAATGATAACAACGCAACAATAGTGTTTCGAATTGCTATCTTTTTCATTGAATACCTCAATCATTCTTTTGATTACTGCCGGTTTATTGAGTTGGTCTTTAATGAGCTCCGTATGTGTGCCTGTACGTCAGGCCAATGGCTTCCGTCTCCATGATAACACTTTTCAGCGGGCTTGCATAGTCCAGGACATAGTCCTTCCGCACGACCTGCGTCTGCTGCCCGGGATTCGGGTTGAGAGCGGTCGGGGCGGAGGGCACTCCCGCGTAGCCGTACGCGTTCCGGATAATTGCGATCTCGTTGTCGATCAGGCAGCCGAGGCTATTGTATACGCACACACTCTCATGGCCGAGCGCAACCATGATCTTCATTATATTCCTATTTATATCATATGACATGAACGGCAACATTACAAGATACAACTATGACGCAAACGGGTATATAATGGAGACAATGGACGCGCTCGGCAACGCCGCGCTATTCGAGTGCGTCGCCATGGACAGACTCCTGCAGGACTATGTGGAAATACTTGTGTATCTATTAAGGAGGATAGTGCTAATGGGACTACTTATAAAAATCTCAGGTATTCTCATTATCTTCAGTTTACTTACTTCATGTGGCAATAGCAGCGAATCAATTAAAAGTGGGATAGTGAGCGAAATGCAATATTGGTCGTCAAAGAAATATTTAATAATGGTACGGTCTGTGAATTCAGAAGAGACTTTTCACCAGTTGCAAACCTCGGCGGTATATTGTTCGACGCAGAATTCCTGTCGGATAATAGCATTCGTGTTCATTACCTTCTTGGTGATGATTATCAGCAAGTAGAAGAAACTATAACCTTTTAGCACAGAGGAATTCAGTAATGGTGTATATGGAGCGTATATTGATGTACAAAAAATGCGCTTGTTCAAATACCGTAATTAAAAAAGATAATTCATAAACAGTATCAAAGTCTTATGTACAATTTTGCTTCATCGATGATATAGGCAGAAAGAAGAATATATGGTTAAAGATAAAAGTAAATTAAAAATTACGAAGATTATTTTTGTATCGCTAAAAGTTGCTGCAATTATCGTAGTGGCGATTGTTTTGCTTGCGTTCGTCTTTGGCGGCAGAGAGTTCTTTGGATTTTTGTGTAAAGGCTTAACGGCTCCACGCCCTCCCAAGCCAAAGATAAAGTACGCGGAGTTTCCATTCACATTGGTTTACAAGATTGACGGTGAAGAATATACTATTAGTGATGTAATTACGTATAAGTATAGGGGCGTTGAGTGGTCTGGAGATTTCGTTATCGGGTACAATCGTTGGGAACAGAAACTAAAAAGTGGGAATAAACGAATTGTGCTGCTGGAAATAAATGATATTACTGTATATTATCCGACAAGCGATTCTGCTTCATATTATATGGGAGGAAAGGGCAGAGAAATAGTTTTTACTGGTGATGCTGCAATTACTGATAAAAATACAAATGAAAACTATATTGAGCCGATTAGTGCTGATGATCTACTAAATAAATATGGCATTAAGCTCATTAGCTGGGAAATTGCACCACCAATAAAAAACATTTATAGATAATAAGTAAAAGCTGGTTACTTAAGGAGGCTACCGTAATAATGTGGAAACATATGGATACATGTGCTTCGGGTAAATGCGAACTATTCGGTGTAAACATATTTGATTATCATTGGGAAAACATGGGTAGGAAAATCTCTGTTTTGGATCCTATATATAAGCAAAAACACGTGGTGACAGTATATAGGATTAAGGTTGGTGACGAACAATTCACATTTGCTGCAGGCGAGTTCAGTAATGCAATATATGGGATATATATTGATGTATAAAATGGGCATACGTACTGAAGACGGGCCTACGCGAGCTGGACGTAACGTCACAGTACACCGTCCACACGTACGACCAGGTGATAGGAGCCAAAGACAGAGGCCCCAAACGCCCGTCTTTTGGCGAGATTTTCGCCATGCTTCGTTAAATTTCCTTGCAATAAAGCATTTATTCCTTCAGAAATTTGCCTTGCCTGTCAAAAATCTCGCACAAAATCCAGGCATTTAGGCTTCTGTCTTTGGCTCCTCCGCCTCTACTTCGCCCAGGCGAGGATGTACGACGCCGCCGGAAGAAGGTTCACGGCGATGGACCCGGTGAAGGGGACGCCGGCAAAACCATTCAACTATACGCGCTACATTTACGTTCATGACAACCCGCTACGCTATATTGATGAGTTGGGTTTGTTCTTCATATGGATGGAGCTTCAAGTCGGCGCCAGCGGCAAGGATATAGTTGCGCTTCGCGACACGTTGAAGCAAAAAGGCTTCGCGCCAAGCGTTGACTATATTACCAGCTACGACTATCTTGACAGTTGGCTCATGGACACGGTAAGTGGTTCAATTATTGGTAGTGTGTCAGAAATCTACTATAG
>JGI24702J35022_10002369_pt1 | contig 11527 bp, 9 predicted proteins | sample TergutTh196P4_FD_35022 | JGI IMG/M metagenome (IMG submission 35022)
CGCCGCCGCCGGAGAATGTGCTTTTCGACATGGGGAACGGCAGTACGGTCTGGGCAGTATCGGCAGGCACCGGCACCATAGGGGATGTGCTTGAGGGGACCGCCGCTGCCGAAGGAATTGAGTTCGATATCTCGGCAGAGACAAATATAGGGGGCACAGGCACAGGATCGTTCATATTGCCGGGAATGACGAACGTGACCGTGACGTCGAAATGGTTCGTCTATGAATGGACGGCCGGCGAATGGGTGCTGTCCGATAAGAGCCATCCGTATAGCAGTTCCGTCATCATTGCCGCCGCATTCTTCCCGGAAGATAAGGTGGTGGACGGCGTCGGGAACCCGCTGCCTGATCATATGACCCCGCTGGAAACGCCGGACTTCCGGTACTCATGGACGATGATAAGAGGCAACGCGGAACAGACGGGGGAACAGAATTACGTTCCGTCATCGGCATCCGAGGCGTCTGTCGAATGGACGGATGCCCGGGGAGGGACGAGCGGAGTGTACGGGGCCGTGCTGGCCGTTCAGGGGTATGTCTTCGTGAAGTACGGCTCAGGCAGGAACATCGACCCGGCCGTCAGGTGCTATACGCTGGCGGGGCAGCTGCAGTGGGAGTTCAGATACCCGGGCATCCAGGACTATGAGACAGCCACGCCGCTCATAGTCGGTGATCACATCTATGTGCAGTCAGGCGCGGGGCTCATATTCAAATTCCCTTGGAAAGAGGGTCCGCATGAGGTCAATGAGGCCAGGGATTACAAAAGGGTAACGTCATTCGACGGAACAGAATGGAAGGACATCGACTTCGAGGATGATATCTTCCTTGACAGTTTCATAATACCGTACGACACCGGCGCGGAAATGACGGGATACAGGTACAGCACAGGTCCCGGAGCGATGGTGTTCGACTCGGGATGCATATATTTGCTGTCAAGCAACGGGATGGCATACTGTTTCGATATGGATCTATCTTTGGTATGGTCGCAGCAGATGGGCGGACGCTCGTATTATTTCTCGCCGACCGTGTTCGACGGGTACGTGGCCGCCGGTGCGCTGAACGGAGGTCTGTATGTATTCGATAAAAAAAGCGGCAATATACTCGGGGAAGATATCGTCTACCAGAGAGAGATAAGCGTCGGCGGCGTTCCCAGAGCATACGGTTCGGTAGGGGCGCCCGCGGTGATAAAGGACGATCTCGGAAAATACACTCTTATGTTCTCGATATCGGACGGCCGCGGGATGGACTCCGTTGTCGGCGGCATAGGGATATATGAATTCGATCCGGACGCCGTCACTGACAAACTGACCAGGATCGAGGTTATCAGAGGAGAGTTCGGGCTGGTGTCCAACTATGTCCAGCGGGTCGTGACGGATGATTTCAAAGGAATCTATTTCACAGCGTCGAGAGGTTTCTACCGCATAGACACCGAAGGCGAATGGAAAATGCTGAACAATTCGATGTATGCTGTCAAGGGACCGCCGGCATTGGTGAACGGGAGCAGCATATACGTAGTGAGCTATGAGCCGGACAGACCGATATACGAGTTCGGACTGGACGGAAAGATCATTTCAATGTATTACCCGAGGACGACGGTCAGCAACTACAACATGAGCCCGGTCGTCATGGTAGATGGAATGATATTCTACGGCAACGATGCCGGCCTGATAGCCCTGTCCGGGACATTCCCGGCATATGTCGAGCCGGTGCCTTCGGAAGGTCAGTGGTGGTTCCCGATACTGATCCTTCTGATAGTGATCATTGCGGCCATCGCCGCCATATATGCGATAATGCGTCTCAAAGGCATTGAGAGACCGTTCGCTTACCTAAGAGGCAAGATGTCGCACTATGTCGGCGGCGACGATCTCAGGCACAATACAAAGAACAAGCACCGTCTGCTGGTGATGACGGTATCGGGCGCAGTGATAACGTTCATAATGTTCATCGTGTGCCTGTGCGTTGATTTCAATTCGGTCATGTCCGTGGGAGATATGTTCTCCTCTCTGTTCTCGGCAATATCCAAAGGCGGTTCCGCGCTCAATTACAATGAGCTGATGGTGTATGAGTCACGGCTTCCCCGCACACTGATGGCATTGCTGGTCGGGATCGGCCTTTCGATAGCGGGATGCATGTATCAGGCCATTATCAGGAATCCTCTGGTGGACCCGTACATAATGGGCGTTTCCGCAGGCGCGGGGACGGCGGCCATCGCGGTCATCGGGTTCAATTTCACACTGTTCGGATTGTTCTCGCCGCATTCGATATATCTGACGGCGGTATGCGCGATCGTCGGAGGCATCGCGGCATTCTTCGCGACGATGCTCATCGCAGAGAAAGCGGGAGGCTCGTCGCTGAACTATGTCCTTGCGGGAATAGTGATAGGTCTGGCGCTCTCGTCGATACAAACACTGATGCTGTCGATGGCGGGGCATCAGGTGGCCAATGCGCTCCAGTGGCTGTTCGGGTCATTCTCGAACGTTTCGTGGAGTCACATCACTCTGGTCGCGTTCCCGCTGATCGCGCTCTCTCTGGTCCCGCTGTTATGGGCAAAAGAGTTCAATCTGGTGTTATTAGGAGAAGATCAAGCGAGGCAAATGGGCCTGAACGTGAAGAAGTTCTCAAGATCGATGCTGGTCATAGCATCCGTTCTGACAGCGTTGTGCGTTGCTTTCGTAGGAATAATCGGATTCGTCGGATTGGTGATACCTCATCTTTGCCGCATGATACTCGGCGGGGACCATCGTTTGGTGCTTCCTGCGTCGATAGCCGTGGGCGGCGCACTGATGATGTTCGCGGACCTTATAGCAAGGATCGCTTATTACGGTCAGGAACTTCCGGTAGGTGCCATAACAACGATGATAGGGGTTCCCGTATTTGCTTACCTGCTCATAAGGAGGGGGAGGATGTACGATGGATGATGTGCCGCTCCTTGAGCTGAGGGACCTGAACAAGATATACGATAACGGGTTCCACGCGGTAAAGGATGTCTCATGCAAAATAGGCTCGGGAATGCTGGTCGGCCTCATAGGGCCGAACGGATGCGGGAAGACGACGATGATGAGGTGCATAAACATGATGCACAAAATTTCTTCCGGCGATGTTCTCATAGACGGCGAATCTGTTCTGAACAAGACACCGTCGCAGATCGCACGCGTTGTTTCCAACGTTCCGGCAGAACTGAAGGCAAGTTTCGGATTAACTGTTTTTGAGACGGTGATGCTTGGCCGTTATCCGTATCTGCAGAACATCTGGTGGGAACCCGACGAGGATGAGACGCTTGTCGAGGAAACGTTAAATAAGTTCGGTGTCGACCATCTGAAGGACCGTCCGCTGAACATGTTATCATCGGGGGAGAGGCAGCGTGTGCTCATTGCGAAAGCATACGTGCAGGAACCGAGACTGATGCTCGTCGACGAACCGACGTCGCATCTTGACATGAAGTACAAGCTGGAAGTGATGGAATATTTACAGCACATGGTGAAAAAGGACATGTCAATAATGGTCGCCGAGCATGACATATCGCTGATGGCAAGGTATTGCGATCTTTGTATAATCATGAAGAAAGGCGAGCTGGTAACGATCGGGGCGCCGAAGGAAGTGATAACTTCGGAACTCATCGAAGAAGTTTACGAAGTGAACGCGTCCGTAGGTTTCGATAACGACGGTGAAATTTACGTTCTTCCGAAACGTTACAGGCCAAAGCAGGAATGAACGCCGATTATATGGATGGATGTAATAGCCAAATTTAATATCAATGAGAGCATACCCCGACAGGATGAACGTAAGGGACGTTACCCGAAAGGAACTTCTGGACATCGCCGACACAGTGCACGGCGGGCAGGCGTGGAAGCTCGAAGGAGTCGAGGACTTCAGCCATAATCTGAACCCGTTCGGACCTCCGGGGTGCCTGAAAGAATTGATAATGGACGCGGTATCGGGAGTTTACCACTATCCAGACGACAGCGCAGCGGAACTGAAGGAAGCGTTGGCGGACCATTTCAATGTAAGGACAAAGAACGTGATCGTCGGCTCCGGGTCGTCGGACATAATCAGGATGTTCCCGAACACGTTCCTCGGCAAAGGCGACAAAGCGCTGATCTTCCGTCCCTCATTCGCCGAATACGCACATCAGTGCAGGATAGCCGGCGCGTCCGTTCATGAAATTCTTTTAACGGAGGAGAACGACCTGCGCGTGGACATTGGCGAACTGCTTGAGAATATCGCCGGCGTCAAGGCCGTTTATATCTGCAACCCGAACAACCCGACGGGAAGGATAGAGCCCAGGGACAAGATGATGAAAATAGTGAAAGAATGCGCCGACCGGAACATACTGGTATTTTTGGACGAGACGTTGCTGGAACTGGTACCGTCACACAGCGAAGTAAGCTGCGCGGAAAAGGTCCGCGATAATGAGAATCTTGTGGTCATCGGCTCTCTCACAAAGTCGTTCGCCATACCCGGCATAAGGGTCGGATTCGGATTTGCCGGCGAGGGGATCGTGAACGCGCTTGAAAAGGTGAGGATGACCTGGAATGTGGGTCACATTGAGCAATATGTCGCCGCCGCTCTGATACGTGATCATATGGACCATGTGACGAAGGCGGCGGATATGATGCACCTCGAATCTGAACGCATGCACCGTGAGCTGAACGAGATAGGATTCGAAGTGAGCATGACCGATTCGTTCTTCTTTTTTGAATCGCTGAGGAGCATCGGAATGAGCGTTCCCGAGTTCAAATATAAAATGCTGTCAGAGAAGATAATGATAAGGGACTGCGGATCGTTCGGCGCGGAGTTCAAAGATCATGTACGGTTCTGCGTCAAGGACGCCAACCGCAACAACATGTTCATCGACGCTGTGAGAAAAGTGACGGAAGGGAAGGTGAGGTGATACGGACCTTTGGTTGTGCGCCTTGCTGATAGTGATGCTCGCCTTCGTTATCGATGCGGTGATAGGCGACGTTCCGAATGCAATTCACCCGTTGAGATGGATGGGCAACCTTTTGGACAAACTTGATAAAAGAATAAAGAGGAAGAACAGAAGATCGTCAATTCTCAAAGGATTCCTTTCATACGCGCTCGTACTGTTCATTTTTGCATTCATTTCGTTAACGATATTGGCGGTCGTCCGCACATATGCCGGCGACGCGGAGATAAATGCCGGAATATTAGGAACGACAAGCATCGGCGAGATAATATGGATAATAATATGCGCCTTCCTGTTCAAACTGACGTTCGCCGTGTTCTCGTTCAGGAGGCACTGCAGGCCGATACAGAAGGACCTTGAAAAGGGGGATAACGAAAGCGCCGCGTCAAGGACACAGATGATAGTAAGCCGCAACACGAAAGGGATGGACGCTGAGCACATAGCATCATCCTGCGCGGAAACGATATCGGAGAACTATGCGGACAGCGTCTGTTCGCCGACGTTCTTTTACGGCGTGTTCGGGATATTCGGCGCGTGGATGTTCAGATGCTGTAATCTCATGGATGCGATGTGGGGCTATCTTAACGATAAATATCGGGACCTAGGATATTTTCCGGCGAAGTTTGACGATGTTCTCGGGTACTTGACATCACGCATCTCTGTTCTGTTCATTGCTCTCGCATCCGTATTCGTGGGCGGAAGCCCGCGCAAAGCGATATCGACGGCTGCGGCGGAACATAAAAAAACACCGAGCCCGAACAGCGGATGGCCGATGACCGCCGCTGCCGGCGCATTGGGATTCAGAATGGAGAAAGAAGGCGTATACGTGATGGGCACCGGAGAATTACCTTCAGTGAAAGATATATCGCGATGTTATGTTCTCGTGGAGATCGCGGCATTTCTTTTCCTTCTTATCGTTACGGTGCCGCTGTACATGTTCATCGGGATACACATACAGATTTACATGGAGAACGCTATTATAGGATTGTTCGGGGCGATATTTTGACCGTTGACGTAAAGATAGTAAGATCGAAGGGACACACGGTGGCTGTTGTGAGACTCGGCGGGAAGATGGAGATATTCAGCTCGCCCGGAGTGTCGAACACCGGCAATGCGATATCGGACACGTTAATGATAATGGAAGTTCCCAAGACGTACGACCGCAAAGACCCGGTGAACCACATCGAAGAGATAAGAAAAGATCTCGGCCTTCCCGACGGAACGGTAGGACTGATGACCGCCGCCGAACTGGACTATGTGACAACGGTTGAAGAAACGGACTTCGAAGGAATGCATACGTATGCGGTGGCGACCGCGGGCCTCGGGAACCAGGTCATTGCCGGGGACGTTATCGAAGACATGGACGCGCGTCTTGTGCGCTCATTGGAAAAGGAGAAAAGGATACGGGCGAGAAGACCGGGAACGATCAACGTCATCGCAATATCACCGGTGGCGCTTACGGACGCGGCGAAAGCCAACGCATTCATTGTCATAACGGAAGCGAAGACCGCCGCGCTCAGGTCGCTTGGGCACGAGTCAACGGGAACGACGTCCGATGCGATAGCCCTTGTATCTCCGGTAAAGGGAGAAAGGAAGGAATACTGCGGCACCGGAACATCATTGGGAATATCGCTGGCAAGATCGGTGAAGAATGCCGTCCGCGGATCATTGATAAAGCGCGAAGATTACCCGGAGATCGGTACGTTCATTGACAAACTCTCAAAAATGGGCATCACCGAAGAGAAGATGTGGGATTCCGCGATGGAGATATACCACCCGAATCCCGATTGGGACACCTCGAAAATGAAAGAGATGTTCCGTTCGCTGCTCACAATATATTCGAAGGACATCAACGCCTCGTCGCTGGTACAGGCGGCCATAGAATTGGAACGGCTCGGTAACAACGACATGATATGTTCGATGCCGAGAGGCATGTTCGCGACAGACCCTATACACCTGATAGCCGATGAGATCCTGGGGATGCAATTGGCGCAGTACATATCCGGTACGAGAGGGATATTCGAATTTCACAGGTTCGATCGTCACAAACCTGGAATAATAAAGGAACTGGGACCGTTCATGGACGACATCATATGCGGTCTCGTCGGCGGCATCATGTCCTCGATATATACAAAATTGTTTGACGGTGAGGTCTGATGGGCGCGCTAAAAGGAATGTTCTCGTTCTTCACGATGGTACGTCTCGATATAACGCAGGACGATATGGACGCGATGGACCGCAGGTTCTGGATGGTGCCGGTCGTCGGAGCTTTGTACGGCCTTATAGCGGCGGTGATGATGACCGTCCTTTCGCATTATATTGATACGCTCGTATCATCTGTGATAACGTTCTTTGTGATATTTGCGTTCAATCGTTTCCTGCATATCGACGGTACGATAGACGTAGGCGACGGTCTCGTTGTCGCAGGAACGAAGGAAGATCATCTCAGAGCGCTGAAGGACTCAAGGATAGGCGCCGGAGGAATGGCCTTCGCGTTAATGGTAATTTTAATGTCAGTTACGATGGCCTCCGCGATATGGATACCATTGATGGCATTCTTACTGTTCTCATCAGAGATACTAGTGAAAGTAGGAATGACATCCGCCACCGCGTTCGGCGAACCGGGCGACGGGATGGCCGGGAACAGCGTCCGTAATACGTCGCCGTTATCGTTACTGTACGCAATGATACTGGCCGCCGTTCTCGTAGCGATGTTCGGACTTCTGATATTCGTGCTTCAGGACCACACACCGTGGGTGGCCCTGCCCGATCATTATCTTATATTGATCGTAACGGCGTTCATCGTTTCCGTTGTGACGGGTATGATAATGTCAGTGATCGCGAAAAAGAACTTCGGCATGGTGAACGGCGACGTCCTCGGCGCCACGAATGAAATAACGAGGGCAACCGTTCTGTTAACGTTCCTGATACTGCTGTCGGTGATATGATGGAAGCGCTCGTCAACGCCGGCGGGAAGGGGACGCGCATGGGTTCATGCGATATAGAAAAACCGATGCATCTGATAAACGGAATTCCGGTGATAAAAAGGGTGGTCGATGCGTTATCGTTATCCGATAACATTGACCGTGTTCTCGTGTCGGTAAGCGATAACACGAAAGCAACGGAAAGATATCTGAAGAATGAAGGCATCGAAACCATAACAACATCGGGAAATGATTTCGTGGACGACATCCATAAGGCGTTCGAAGTGATGAGCGGACGGTTTGTGATGACAGCGCCCGCGGACATGCCGTTGATCAGGAAACAGGCGGTCGACATGCTGCATGATTTCTTCGATCCCGGCACGATGGAATCGGCGATAGCGGTCGTAAGCGAGGATGTTGTGAGATCAGCGGGCATATCACCGTCATATTCGATAGACATCAACGGCAGGAAGTGGGTATTGTCGGGACTTTGCATAATGGACCGTATCAAAACGCTGGATGACGTGTTCCTCAAAGAATCGTACATGCAGACGGAGATGTTTGAGTTGGCCGTTAACATAAATACGCAGAACGAATTGGAAATGGTCAGAAAGATGGTCGGGCGTCAGACCCGTTCAACAGGTGCAGAAACGCCATAAATATGCATAAAATAAGAATTATTTAAATACAATTATTGTTATATGCATTTATGTTGTCCAAAATGGAACTGCGTGCGCTCTCGGGTATCAGTGGCGGCGCCGATAATGTCCCGGCCCTATCAGAGCACCTGGGAATCAGTGTGTCACAAACATACAAGGTCATCAGTTCGCTAAGCGAAAAGGAATTTGTCCGTCTTGATCATGGTATCGTTTCAATTGAAAAGAGAACGCACATCGCAATTCTTCTGGAGATACTGAACAGCTCACAGGACTCATATCTGGCGCTTTCGGACAGCGGTCTGGAGATAATAAGAACGCTGACCATACCGCGCACGGCAGCAGAGATATCGTCTGTGGCAGGGGCGCATCAGACGACCGTGACAAGAAAGATAGGCATAATGAGAAGGATGGGAATGATCAGAAAGGAACATTCATTGTATTCTGCTAACGAAGCGTTGTGGCCGAAGCTCACGGAGCTGGCGCATTCATATGATGAATACGCAAAACGCACAGATCCGAGGATACCGTTCGGCTCGGAGATATTTCATTCAGCATCAGATGCCGTAGTGTTCTCCAGCAACAGGGCACTGAATTACGAAAGAACTGCGTTCTCAAGATACGGGGAATACGGAATGGAGATTCATCCGGGAACGAACTATTACTGCATATCAGACGATGAACTGAATATAAAAGATATATTCATCCATTCGCTGTACGTGGTCGATAAAGAAAAGGACTGGAGGAACAAGATGCTTGCTTTGATATTCTATGTGATGCACGAACGTGAACTGAATGATGTTTCGCATCCTGTTGTAAACGACATGCGTATGGTGCTGAACGGCGGCCGCGTCGACGGATGGGTGCCGCTCAGGGAAATGAATGAGCGCGCAATGATGTACGGAGTTGACCTGTATGATAACTGAGTTCGGACAGATACGGTCGCTGTTCACTGAGATATCGCAATTCATAGAAGATGACGTGAACGTTTATCTCATAGGCGGCGGGGCACTGATGTATCATAAAAGCAAGAATGTCACAAAAGACATAGATATCGTTGTGAATTCGGAAAAAGAGTTCGATGTTCTTCTGCGGTCTCTGAAAAGAATAAGATTCACATCCATGCTGCCTGATCATGACGCATACTCGAGACTGTCGATATCTCAGATATTCAAAAGGGATGAATTCAGGATAGATATGTTCTGCAGGACCGTATGCAACAAGTTCTCACTCTCCGAAGGCATGATCGAAAGAGCAAGGACGGTCGAACGGTTCGGGAGGGTCTCATTGCACGCATGTTCTGTGGAGGACATACTTCTGTTCAAATGCATGACCGAAAGAAAAGGGGACGCAGACGATTGTGTGCGCATAAATCAGGAACACCTGGTAGACTGGGAAATCGTACTGAGGGAGGCCAGAGAACAGTCGAGGATCGGGCAGGATGTCTGGATAACATGGATAACCGTCAGGCTTGAGGACCTTGAGGACATGGGGATCCGGGTGCCGATCATGAAAGAGATGCGCAGCCTTTCTGACGAATACATTAAAAAATGGGAACAGGACCTGATGTCAAAAGATCCTGAGAGATTCTGATCTCTTGTCCGTTCTGTATACTGCGGTCAGAGGTCAAGCAATTTCTCGTAGATCTCGTGAACTTTATCGAGCAGATCCTTGCATGTGATCTTCCCGGCACTTTGCGCAATGGCCGCGACGGACGAGCCGCCGCATCCGACGCCCTCTTTGATATAACCCCACTCGTACGCCTGGAGGCCTTCGTAAGGACTTTCCGAATAGTCCATGTTGACGTATGCGATAGGAACATCGTTATGAACAGACGCCATAAGTTTTCTGATATCGGAATTCGGATCGTTAACTAGCCATCTCGTTGTTCCTTGTATCACATTGCCGACGATCGAGGGGTCAAGCGCCACGGCAGCGGCGATGACCGCCGCCATCTGGGTACCGCCGCCGACTATAACGGGAACGTTCTTCGCAGCGCCTATGATCATACCGACGTTCGCCGGCATCATCGGGTCGCCGACGCATTCTATCGCCTTCAGCGGATCTTTTGCCAGGCTGCCCTTTTTGATGCCGGCCGCCGCTAACGCTTTGCTGACGATCTCTGTTTTCAATTCTTTAGGATTGTTCGGCGAGCTGCTGCTGACCAGGTTCTCGGCAACGACGCCCATGGCCATCATCACCGCCAGCGCGGTGGTCGTCCCTCCGGCGCAGCTTTCGCTTACCACGATGAAATCATACGTCTTTGAGAGCATCTCACCGAGTATCTTCCCTTTCCCGAAGCATTCGCGCACATTGCTCACCGCCTTTCCGGTAAGTATGGATTCGCCGTACCTTCCGCCGACGTCGAAGCACGGAACGTTCGGTTTTATCTTTGTGCCGCCGTCAACGATGTACGACGGCATGTTCGTTAACTGCAGAGCGGCCATTGTTAACGTGGCCGGCGTCGGTATGCCGCCCGGATTTATGGGAATGCCTTTCATGCATACCGTTCTTCCGAGAACGAGCATCTCCGCGTCCGCGGCGGGCGTGAATAACGTCAGTTCAGGAGTGTCACCGGCATCGGAGACGCCGGGTATCGTTGATGTCATCGTATTACCGACGGTGCATGTGAACACTCCGCGTTTGCCCCATATCCGTGATAATATGTCCTTTGCGATGTCCTCATTACCGCATATGCCCAGCGACGCGGGGATGTCGAAGTCATTCATGCTGGGTCAATCATGACAAAGGATATAATCTTCACTAATTCCGTCGCGGCGCCGGCGAACGGTGCCGAACGCCGCGCAATATCATTTACGGTACGAATGCGGCCGGGGCGGCTTAACAAAGATATTTCAAATACTTGGTATCATATAGGATAGTAATTATATATTTGATAACTTTGTCATCCCTTCGGTGGTAAAAATACAGAAAGAAACATCGACATTGATGATCTTTGCAATGCTGGTCGCCGCAGCGGGTCTGATGGCGGTCAGCGTGATAGACACCGGCGGCAGTNACGG
>JGI24702J35022_10002370_pt1 | contig 11524 bp, 10 predicted proteins | sample TergutTh196P4_FD_35022 | JGI IMG/M metagenome (IMG submission 35022)
TTGGTGATAGAATGTCGGTAAAGGCATCCTATTCACGCACGTTACAATATGTGCACCTCCTCTCTTTTTCTTCGGCCGGATCTCCGTTAGATGTGTGGATTCCTGCCAATCCATCGATTAGACCTCAGGTGGCAAACCAATATGCCGTAGGTTATTTTTGCGGTTTTTTTAAGAATACGCTGCAGGCATCCGTAGAGTTATTTTATAAAAACCTGAATCATGTGTTGGATTTTAAAGATCATCCAAATGTGTTGTTGTACGACCAGGTTGAGAGCGAAATTCGTTTTGGTACCGGTTATGCGTACGGGACGGAGCTTATGTTAAGAAAAGAGACAGGAGACCTGTCGGGATGGCTTAGTTACACATGGTTGCGTTCTTTTAGAAAAATTGACGGCGTAAACAATAACAATAAATATCCGGCACCTTCGGACCGTCCGCACAATGTAAGTATTGTTGCTAATTATCATCTACCGTTCTGTTGGCGGTTAGAGTTTTCTGTTAATTGGATTTACGCTACAGGACAACCTTTTGTGATGCCGGAAGGACGGTACTACTTCTTTAATGAATTTATTCCCGTTTTTTCGGCCCGAAACGCATATCGGATGTCCGATTACCACCGGATGGATGTTTCGTTGATCATTCATTTAGGAACCATGAATGGCAAATTCAAAAACGAGTTGAATTTATCTGTATATAATGTATATGGACGTAAAAATCCGTGGATGATTAACTATCGGTTAACGCCTCAAGGTAAACAATATGCAGAAATGACGTACCTTTTTGGCATAGTGCCGTCGATCACATGGAACTTTAGTTTTTAAGAGATGAGTAAATATTTTTCTATTATTCTACTTATACTGACGATTCTTGCAGGAAAAATAACCACAGCCTGTACGGAGCAGATTGATTTGAAAAACGACGGGATGGAATCGATGTTGGTGATTAATTGTATTCTTACGGATAACTACGAGTTCGGGCGCGAGTATGTACCTGAAAACAGAGTGTCTATTGTAAGGACAACTCCTTTTTTTGGTGACTTTACATTTGATTTTGTATCGGATGCTAAGGTTTGGCTTGATTCCGAGCTGCTGACCATGACCTCTCCGGGTAATTATGTGCCGGAAGATGATTTTAGTATCGTTTCGGGCAAAACCTACGCCTTAGAGGTGCGTTATGACTTGGATGGTGATGGAATAGACGAAATATATATGGCGACTACTACGATACCACCAAAATATCATCTTGATTCGATATCAATAGCTCCCATGAGTTGGACAGATGAATTTAGCGCTTTTTTGGTTTTACATTTTCAGGACTCTTTGTTGCATAGCTATCTTGGTGCAAAATTAAATGATGAAAATAACGTCATTTTTCCGGTATACAGCAATCGGATTTTACGTTATTGTCTTTTTCAATTCGACACATTTTTAAAAGAGGAACAGTATCGAAACTTATGGGCCGATGCATGGCGTATCAGGCATGAAATGAATTACGATAATCAGTCAAAGTATTACATATATGCAGGAGACACACTATCTGTGCAATTAGAGGTACTATCCGAAGAGTATTACCGTTTTTTAGAGGTGGCCAAGATCGAGTTGAGCCAAAACAATCCTCTCTTTTCGGGCCCACGCTCCAATGTGCCTACCAATATTAAGGGGGGGGCTTTAGGCATTTTTGGTGCGTATACGTCTAGTCGGGCTTATATACAAATACCACCGGATACTCCGGGGTTGCCGAAAAGGCCGGACTGATACATTGATTCTGGATGGTGCAAAAACACCAGTAACCGTCCGGTTTTGAATCGAAAAGAGCATCGGGCACCGGTAGCTTCATTAAGGCTCCCTTTCCACCACGAATCAAAGCGCACGTTGCTTACCGGATACCTGAGGCCGTCCGCTTGCAACATTATGTCGGGATCGAGACTAAAGATGGAGATTTGCATGCCGGACAGGGTGGAGATCGTTGCATTCTTGAGTATGGGAATAAAGATGCCTTGGTCGGTGATCATTTCTACTTGCAGGGATTGGGCATAGTCGGCTAAAAGGGAGATGTTGGCGATGGTGTGGTCTTCACGTCCTCCAGTGGCGCCCAAAATCTGTATATGTTTGTATCCTTTTTGTATGCAAAGACGGACAGCTTTAGTCAGGTCATTGGTTTCTTGACAGGAGGAATGAATAATGCTTTGCTTAAATCGTTCATATAGTTGAGGAGAGAGACTGTCCATATCTCCAGTAATATAGTGCGGCTCTTTCCCTGAATCGAGCAATTTTTTGGCGGCGCCATCGCAGCAAATGATCGTGTTTGCCTGTTCCAACAAAAAGAGAGGCAGTGGATGAGATGGAAAATCGCCATTGGCCAAAACGATTACGGGGGCGATAGGTACGGAAAAAGTGAGGGGATGGTCAGGTATCATTGTCGCTATATAAATAGGGCTTGATTGTCACGGAATCCCAAAAGAAAATCTTTTACCTGCATGCGTTTTTTACCGGCGATCTGGAGTTCGAGCAAAGAGACGTAACCATTGCGGCAGGCTACGTGCAGGTAGGTTTTATTGTCGCTAAGGATGGCGCCATACGGGTGATGATGGTTGTGTTCAATGGGATGTGCCTGAAAAATTTTGATGGGAACCGGATCTTGTGCAAAAGTTTTCAGCAGGCTAAAAGCAGTGGGATAGGGACTTAGGCCGCGGATCAGGTTGCAGATTTGTGTGGATTCTTGATCCCATTTGATGTGGCACAGCTCTTTGTTGAGTTTGGGCGCTCCATAAAGCGGCGAGATGTCGGGTTGTGGCACAGGGTGTAGGGTACCGGTGGCAAGGGCGTTTATGGTGCGGCACACCAAGTCGGCGCCTAGATCCATCAGGCGGTTGTGGAGCGATCCGGCTGTTTCGCCGGCTGCTATGGAGAGCGACTCCTGTAAGAGAATGTTGCCTGTGTCTATGTTGTGGTCGATCAAAAAAGTGGTGACCCCGGTGGTGGTTTCACCTTTGATTAGTGCCCAATTTATAGGGGCGGCGCCGCGATATTGGGGTAGTAGGGACGCATGCAGGTTAAAAGTTTTTAGACGTGGAAGCCGCCACACTTCCTCCGGTAACATTCTAAATGCAACCACGATAAAAAGATCGGCGTTCCATTCATTGAGTAAAGCTATAAATGCCGGATCTTTGAGTAGCGCAGGTTGAGCCAATGGCAAACCCTGTGTTCGGGCGTACATGGCTACATCGGAGCTGCGTATCTGAAGGCCGCGTCCTGCCGGTTTGTCGGGAACACTCACTACGCCCGCTATGTTGTATTTCATTTTTACCAGCGATTGTAATATTCCTACGGCAAAACCGGTAGTTCCCATAAAAACGATGCGAAGCGGTTTATCCATTCTTGTGATGCCGTTTAAAGATGGATGTAAAAAATTTAGATATGGCTTGAATATAGGCATCAGCGTTAAAGAGGGAGGAGTCGGTAGTCGATTTCCAGGTGAGAAATATGCCAATGGGGAGCAATACCATAGAGGAGACAATGGCGCCAAAAGCGGGTATAATTACTCCGTCTCTGGCTAATTTTCTTCCGATCATGTCGATTACCCAATATATCACAAAAAAGAATATGGAGATGATTACCGGAGTTCCCAACCCTCCTTTACGGATAATAGCTCCTAACGGGGCGCCAATAAAAAAGAAGATCAGGCAAGCGAAAGAGAGCATAAATTTTCGATACCATTCTAAGGATGTTCTTCTTAACGGAATAGCCGAAGCATCGTTTTCATGAGTGTATCCCTCCAACATGGAAATTTGGATGTTTATCCGATCTACGGTACGTGAAAGGAGACTGATCTCTTGTTGTTGGGTGTAGGAGAGCGTATGGAGTGAGTCTAAAGGGAACAAGGTGCGCAGGTGTTTGTTAAAATTGGTATCCAATTGCTGGTTCAATCGGAACGAAGAGATAAACCGGACATTGAAGTTAGACCGTGCTTGGGTTAGTACAGAGTCTAACGAGTCGCGTTGATGCCCTAAGTTGCGTAAGTTTTGTGTCATGATTTCGTTTCCAAAGTCGTTATCGGAGCGCTTGAAACTGTAGTCATCTAAGGAGATAATAGCCTGTTGCTCTTCAAATCCAATCCGTTGCATTATAAAAGATGTGTCGAATTGGCCGCTTCGTTCCCCTTCCTGATACCGATAACCGTTGTAAAGACGAAAAATGATATTTTGCTTGTCTGATGTGAGCTTGATTGATCCCGAATCGGCTAAGGTAACGCTAATGTTTCCCCGAAAGGCTGTGTGGTCATACATCATAATGCCATAGAGCATTCCTGTTTTTGGGTTTTTGTCACTGATTCGTATGGAGTAGTTATCGATCCCGTTATAAAAAATGCCCGTAGGGAGCTTGATCTCTTCCCGTGTGTGCGCTATGTCGGATCGCAAGGAGTAGATTTTTCTGTACGATAACGGGATCAGGTTATTGGAGGCAAAGAATGCGGCAATAGTGATAAAAATGGCAACGATAATGAGTGGTGATAATATGCGTTGCAACGATATTCCGGCCGCTTTCATGGCTAAAAGCTCGTTGTTTTCCCCAAAGTTTCCGAGCGTCATAATGGAGGCTAAAAGGGTGGCTAAAGGCAACGCAAGCGGGAAAAGGGTCGCTGTTCCCCACATCAAAAACTCCATGATTACGCCAAGAGTCAATCCTTTTCCTACCAATTCGTCAATATAAAGCCATAAAAATTGCATGACCAATACAAATGTGACGATCAAAAAGGTTAGGACCATAGGGCCTAAAAAAGATTTGATAATAAACCGGTCGAGCTTTTTAATCATGACGTGATGTTATGAAGTTGCTTGCTTAATGATATAGTCTATAGCCAGGGACAAACCCTCCATATTTTTACCGGCGGCGGTGGCAAAGAATGGCTGTCCGCCGCCTCCGCCATGAATCAATTTTGCCGCTTCGCGGACGATATTTCCTGCATGGATGCCTTTGGCGGTGAGGTCATCGGTAACCATAACGGCCAAAAAAGGCTTGTTGTCGGATTGATAGCCGGCGACAAAGAGCGTGTTTTGCATTTCGTTACGCAAAAGGGTGGCTGCCCGTCGGATCACTTCGGGTATAAAATGGCCGTGTAGGCGAATTACATTGATCCCGTTGACCACCTCCTGTTTGTGTTTGATTAACTCTTTGAGGCTTTGGACACGTTCGGCAAGGGCATCTTCCACCTCTTTGCGGAGCGATTCGTTTTCCTGAAAGAGTTTTTGAATCGACTGTTGCAGATTGGGGGCGTTGTTAAATGTGGTTTTGATGGCGTTGAGCAGGTCAAAAAATTGGTCAAGCATTTTTTCGGCGGCGGCGCCCGTAACGGCTTCGATCCGGCGTACTCCGGCGGCAATGGCGCTTTCGCTTAATATTTTAAAGTAGCCGATGTTTCCGGTGGCGGCGGCGTGTGTTCCACCGCACAGTTCGGTAGAGTCGCCAAAGTTGATGACGCGCACATCGTCACCGTATTTTTCTCCAAAGAGGGCGATGGCGCCCATTTGGTTGGCTTGTGCCATGGGAATAGAGCGGTGTTCGCAGCGGGGGGCATTGGCGCGAATCAGGTCGTTTACTATGTGTTCTACTTCCCGCAGCTTTTGAGGATCGACTTTTTCGTAGTGCGAAAAGTCAAAACGGAAGTAGTCGGCATGCACCAAAGATCCCTTTTGTTCGATGTGGCTTCCCAATACCCGCCTTAAGGCGTGATGTAGTAAGTGAGTGGCGGTATGGTTGTTGGCAATGGCGGTTCGTCTCTCTGTGTCAACTTGGACGGTAAATGTTTCGCTTGGATGGGCGGGTAATGTACCGGCTATGTGGACAATCAAGTTGTTCTCTTTTTTGGTGTCGATAATTTGTGTTTTTTGTCCGGATGGAGAAGTTATTGTGCCTGTGTCCCCCACCTGTCCTCCGCTTTCGGCGTAAAAAGGGGTTTGGTTGAGGATGATTTGATACACGGTCTTCTCTTTTGTTTGCACACTTCGATAGCGCAAAATGTGTGCCGTACATCGGGTGTGGTCGTATCCGAGGAACTGGGTGGATTGAAACGGATGCACTTCGATCCAGTCGCCCTCTTGGGTGGCGGCGGCGTTGCGGCTGCGCTCTTTTTGTTTTTCGAGCTCTTTTTCAAAATCGGAAAGGTTTACGTTGTATCCGCGTTCGCGGGCGAGCAATTGGGTGAGGTCGATGGGAAAACCGTAGGTGTCGTAGAGTAAAAAAGCGTCGGCGCCCTTTATCTCTTTTTGGTCGGTCATCATGGTGTCTAACAGGCGGATTCCATTTGCGAGGGTACGCAAAAAGGAGATCTCTTCTTCTTCGATTACCTTTTCAATAAGGCTTTGCTGCGCTCTGAGTTCTGGAAAAGCGTTTCCCATCTCCTGAACCAATGCGGGGACCAATTTACACAAAAAAGGGTGTTCAAAAGAGAGAAAGGTGTATCCGTAACGGACGGCGCGGCGTAAAATGCGGCGAATTACGTAGCCCGCTTTTACGTTGGAGGGGAGTTGTCCGTCTGCGATGGAAAAACTGATGGCGCGAATGTGGTCGGCAATGACGCGCATGGCAATATCGGTTTGGGCGTCTGCTCCATATTTTTTGCCGCACAAAGAGGCAATGGCTTGTATGATGCCCTGAAACACGTCGGTATCATAGTTGCTCTGTTTGCCCTGAAGTGCCATACAGAGGCGTTCCAAACCCATGCCGGTGTCCACATGTTTTTGGGGCAAGGGTTCTAAAGAGCCGTTGGCTTTGCGGTTGTATTGGATAAAGACTAAGTTCCAAATTTCAATCACTAAGGGATGGGATTGGTTGACCAAAGAGGCCCCGTCTTTTTGAAGACGCTCGCTATCGGGCCGCAGGTCGATGTGGATTTCGCTACAGGGGCCGCAGGGGCCGGTGTCACCCATCTCCCAAAAATTGTCTTTACGGCAACCCATCAGAATACGCTCTTTGGGAAGGTATGCGCGCCAAATATCGAGCGCTTCGTTGTCGGGTTCAAGTCCTTCGTGAGGCGCACCTTCAAAAACAGTAGCGTACAATCTTTCCGGATCCAACTTCCATATTTGCACCAATAGCTCCCATGCCCAGGAAATAGCCTCTTTTTTAAAATAATCCCCAAAGCTCCAGTTTCCCAACATTTCGAACATGGTGTGGTGATAGGTGTCGTGCCCGACCTCTTCCAAATCGTTGTGTTTCCCGCTCACGCGCAAACATTTTTGGGTGTCGGCCACGCGCAAATATTTAGGAGCCGTATTTCCTAAAAACCAATCTTTAAACTGATTCATTCCCGCATTGGTAAACATGAGTGTGGGATCGTTTTTGACGACGATGGGGGCCGATGGCATCATGGCATGACCTTTATTGGCGAAAAAATCGAGAAATATTTGGCGGGTTTCGTTTGCAGTCATATTTAAAAATTAAATTTTAATGTTAAAAATCGATACAAAAGTAGCGTTTTTATTAAAAAATATATAAATTTGCATTTCGTAAGAGAGAAAATAATCTGCATGTTCCGAAAGAAGAGATACCAATATAACCAAAAAACCTTAGCGTACGAATTGCATCGAACGCCTCTTAAGGTTCTTTTCTCCAGAGGATTTGCATTCTTTTTATGTACCATTATCGCGTCGGTTGGTTATTTTTGGCTATACAGTGTCTATCTAAAGTTAGATACTCCCAAGATGTTGGAATTAAAGCGTGAAAATGCCGATTTGTTGGCAAAATTAGATTTGATGAACCACCAAATGGAAAAGGCTGATTCGAGATTGGAACGTTTAAGACAACGGGATGATAATGTGTATCGCCCGATTTTTGGTTTGGATGGCATTCCCGAAGAGGAGAGACGTGCCGGTTTTGGAGGAGTGGATCGTTACAGCCATTTGGAGTATGCGAAAAACAGTGGATTTTTGACCGGAATTGCCATGCGGTATGACCAGTTATCTAAGAAGACAGTTGTTCAATCCCGTTCATACGACGAAGTGAGCGTTCAAGCGGAGCAGACCGATAAAATGGTGACCAGTATTCCTGCTATTTTTCCGGTTAATGCCAAAAGCTCCGGATTTAGAATATCAAGTAGTTTTGGGATGCGGAAAGATCCGATTGACGGAAACATAAAGAGACATACGGGTATTGATATTTCAGGTCCGTTAGGTTCGCCCGTATACGCTACGGGTGACGGGGTGGTAGTTAAACGAGATTTTGAATATTCCGGATACGGAAACTATGTAATTATTGATCACGGATTCGGATATAAAACCAGATATGCGCATCTTCTTTCTAATGTGCCGATTAGGGATGGACAAAAAGTGAGCAGGGGAGAAACCATCGGGTACTTGGGCAGTACCGGAAGATCGAGTGGGCCTCATGTGCATTATGAAGTCATTTACAGGAATAATCATGTTAATCCCAATAATTTTTACAGCGACGATATTGATTCGGACGAATACAATGCTTTAGTTAGTACGGTAAAAAAGCGATAAATGAGCAGGTATCAATTTAATCGGGATCAACTTCGTTTTATGGAAGCCGGACGGGGTATTGGCAATATGATCCGGAGAGTGAGTATGTGGATTGTGATTAGTATGTTGCTGTCCGTAGTCTATTATTTTCTTTTTTCATCATTTTTTAATACTCCGGAAGAGGGGAATCTCATTCGCGAACGCGAGTCTTTAAATGAGCAATATGACTTGCTAAAAGGAAAGATGGAGACGTTAGATTTGGTTATTGGCAATTTGGAAGATCGGGACAAAGAGATTTACCGTACCCTGTTTAAATCGGATCCTCCCGATATCGGGCTTGAGACAGAGTCGTCCATTGCATTGTCTCAGGCGCTGACCTCTGTCGGACATTACGATCTAGTTCATCAAACCGACACCATTTATAAGAGGTTGTGCCAAAAAGCAGAACGGATTGATCGGTTGTTTCAAGCTATTGCGGTATCCATTACTCCTGAAAAAGTGGCGGCGATTCCCGATGTGATTCCTTTTCGGGAGCTGGATATTCATCGTGTGGGGGCAACTGTGGGAGAGAGGATCCATCCCTATTATAAAACGATTCGCCTGCATACGGGTCTCGATATCATTGTAACCTTAGGTACGGATGTATTGGCGCCTGCAAATGGTGTGGTGACAGAAGTGGTGCGTTCTTCGAGAGAAGCAGGTAATACCGTTACCATAGAACACGCATTTGGGTATCGAACGGTTTATGCCCACTTAAATGATGTTTTTGTGCGTAAAGGGCAAGAGGTGACAAAGGGGATGATCATTGCCCGTGCTGGAGATAGTGGTATGGCTTTGGCCCCTCATCTTCATTATGAGATTTGGAAAGGAGACGAATTGATGAATCCGATACACTTTTGCTATGCCCAGCTCACTCCGGAAGCGTACAGGCAGTTGATGATTGCGGGGTATAATAGTGGGCAGTCGTTGGATTAATTGTTTTTGCTGAGAACACCCTCTTGGGAAATCCATTTGGAAAATCCAAATCGGTTAGTCGTTTAATTGGGCGGGTTTGTCCGAAATATGAGGCAGTTGCCCATTATTAGAAATATGGGGAACCAATATACCGTAAAACTCTTTACGAATTTGAACAACTTTTTACTCTTTTTGTAACGATATAGCCCCTGTAATAAAGATTTATCCGACAACTGAAGTTGATTTTTCAGTTCGGATAAAGTAAACGTATATTTGTAATTGTTTACTAATTCATTAAATAAATATCCCGATCGTATTGATGCATTTTTTTTATGTTTAATTACGCAGAACACTACACATTTTATAGTGTTCTGAATTATCAAACTGCAGAGATAAAACTTCGTTTTATAATATCAAATTTTATTAGGCCCACCATAAAAAACCTCTGCAATTGAGGAACTACCTTATCATGCTCCTTTAATTTCATATCTCAACTTTTCCAATTTTTCGCGTTGGGCTTCGGTCGTTTTTCGACTCTCTTTGATTTTTTGGATTGCTTTCAGTTTTGTTGTTGAAGAGAGCGAAGCGTTTTTCAAATAGGTCAAAATTTTGTCATTGCTTTGCGGAAACATTTCGGAAATGACCCACGCAATCGCCATTCTCGTGTAGTATTTTTCGCTATCCTTAATGGTTGCCAAAAAATCGTCGTAAAGCTCCACTCGTTCCTTATATATGATAAAAGCAACGTAGTAAAATCGGCTCTCAAACTCCAAATCGGAATCCCGCGTGTGCTTGATTAGCGGATAAAACTCTTCAAATTTCAGTTTTTTTACTTTGTCGTAACTAAAAATCGAATCAGTATGCGCCCAATTATCAACGTGTTTGATATACTCCAAAAGGTATTTTATCAACTGTTTATCGTTATCGATTTTTTCCACGTTGGAAGCAAATATCAGCGAAGTGAGTTCGTATGAATAATCTAACGGACCTTCGGTTAAAGAGTAATTTTTCATTACTTCTGTCATGGTCTTGGTATCAAGACCGTGAAATTTTAACTTTGGGGAATGAATCATTTTTTTGTAAAACAACGATTTTTTTTCATTGTTACACTGATTTAAATAATCAATGGCCTCTTGATAACTCTTAAATTCTGTTTTCATATTTTCGCAAAGGTACAACAAAAACCTTGAAAATCCTACTACGCCGCCTGTTGAACAATGGATGGGGCGTCGGGTGGAGGATGTTTTTATTGTGACTTTCACAAACTAACGTGTTAGTGGCTGGCATTCCCTGCTTTAATGTCTGCAACAATTTGTCTAAAATATTCAGCGGCTTTCAACGGATGCTTTACGCAGTCAAAAAGCGTTTCTATCCCGTAGGCATCATAGATAGACCCAAACTCATCGCCCTCCCGCTCTTGTCGCTTCATCTTCGATGCCGGTTGTTTTATTACGAGCGGCTCTTACTGTGGAAGAACCAAAATTATATCGGAGTGTCAGATTTGCATATCGGGTATCTTGTTTACTTGACAAAGAATAATTCACTTTTTCGTATCGTGCATATAATTCATCTCCAAATGTATAAAAAATATCATTGATAGTTAGAGAGAGGCTCATTTTATTTTTTAACAACATTTGCCTTAGACCTAATGAAAAATTTCCACGTGGTTGGAGTACCATGTATGCAGCACGTTGTCTTGAAATGTATAATCCGGTTACGTCGGCAGACAAAGTAGGAGAGATAGTTATACTATTATTCAGTTGAAACAAAAACATCCCTCCCTTACTGACAAACTCACCAAATTCTTCATTAGAGGTGCCAATAATATAAGAACCCTGAACGGTCAGGTTTGTCGTCCAAATTTTGAACAATGTCTTGCGGTAATTCATCATTGCAGAAATACTCTGACTACTGCCAAAATTTTTATTAGTCGTTCCATAACGTTCTGTATCGGGGTCTACAATCGGCGTCATAATAAACATATCGGTTGAATTGCTAAACGGGCATAATCTAAATCGAAGTTCAACTGTTGCCCCGGTTTATTAAATATAGCTTGATAATTAACATTTACTTGAATTCCATTACCACTTTGGG
>JGI24702J35022_10002372_pt1 | contig 11520 bp, 7 predicted proteins | sample TergutTh196P4_FD_35022 | JGI IMG/M metagenome (IMG submission 35022)
ATGTATGTCATCGTCGACGCGAAACGGGGAGATATCGGCTCGACGATGGAAGCCTATGCGGATGGCTGGCTGGGTGTGACAGAAGTGGAAAGCGAGACGTACAGCCCTTTCGGAGGGGATGCGCTTACGGTCAACGCCTATCTGGGGTCAGACAGCATCGAACCTCTGATTCGCGTCTGCCGGACCTTTGATAGAGCGGTGTTTGTTTTAGCAAAGACTTCAAATGCTTCTTCGGCTGATTTACAAGATATGCAGATAAACGGGATATCCGTATATGAAACCATGGCGGCTCTGTGCGCGCGATGGGGGGAAGTCTTGCCGGGGGAATATGGTTATGACGGCGTAGGCGTGGTTGTCGGCGCCACGTATCCGGCGCAACTCAGGGAGCTTCGGCAAAAATTCCCCCGCTTATTCTTTCTTGTGCCGGGTTTCGGCGCGCAAGGGGGCGGGGGCGAGGATGTTGCCGGCGCCTTTGACGCAAATGGCGAAGGCGCCATTGTGAACGCCTCCCGTTCACTAATGTGCGCATGGCAAAAAGCCCCGGAGCTGGATTTCGCCGAAGCGATCCGCGCGGAGGCTGTACGGATGAAGAATGAGATTATCGCGCATATAAAGTAGTCATGCATGGACGCATCTATCATGCAATAGGGCATAGTATGGCGTGAAGATTCGTTCTATGGGCAAAAGCTCATCTTAGTTCTTCCAGAATGCGGCTGCAGGAGGCGTTGACCTGCTTCAGGATACGCTCCATGTCCAGGGTTGGCCATTTGCCGTCCCGATAAAGAATCGTACCGTCTACCATCGTCAGAAGCACTTCGCTGCCGGTGGCGGCATAGACCAGGTTATACAGCGGATGATGCGCGGGCTGCATGTTCGGCGCGCTTGTATCCATCACGACCAGATCCGCTTTCTTTCCCGCCGCGATGACGCCGCAGTCGAGTCTCCCCTGGGAGCGGGCGCCGTTAACTGTGGCGCAGGCAAAGGCTTCCTGCGGCGTAATCAGGGTTGGGTCGTTGGCCGCGTTCTTATGCAGGATAGCGTGAAGTTTCAGCTCTTCGAACAAGTTCAGGTTATTGTTGCTGGCGGCGCCGTCGGTACCGAGACCGATGTTGACGCCCCTGGCCATGGCTTTGGGGACAGGGCAAATCCCGCTGGCCAGCTTCAGGTTGCTCACCGGATTGGCGGCAATGGTTGCGCCTTTATCCGCGAGGATGTCCAGGTCCTCATCCTCCACCCATACGCAATGTGCGGCGGTAGCCGGACTGTCAAAGACCCCCAGATCAGCAAAGTAGCGGACGGGGGTTTTTCCCTCGCGCCTTGCTTTGCATTCCTCATGCTCAAGACGGGTTTCGGATGCATGTACATGCATCCGGAGACCGAGATTTTTGCAATGCTCTGCGACAGCCCTGACCAGCGTCGGCGTGGAGGTGTATTCGGCGTGGAGGGAGAGATCCATACGCAAGCGGCCGGCGCCGTCCTTGTGATACTTCTCCAGGAGCGACAGGGTTTCCTGATATATGGGGCGCTTCTCATAGGCGACGTCGTCGCCGCCTGTGACAGCCAGGCTGAGGTTGCATTTGATGCCGCTGTCCAGAACCGCTTTGGCCATGCTTTCCCCGAGAAAATACATATCGGTCAGAGAGACCGTACCGAAACGGAGCATTTCCGCAGCGCCCAACAGGTAGCCGTAATACATATCGTCGGATTTTATTCTATCCTCGAAAGGAAAAACCTTTTGGTTCAGCCAGTCTTGCAGCTTGAGATTCTCACCGTAACCCCGGAGAAGGGTCATCGGCGTATGGCAGTGTATATTATACAGACCGGGAATCAGCAGCCTGTCGCTGCCGTCATAAACCTCGCCCCAGTCCTCGTTTTGAGGCAGGTTTTCCCAGGGCCCCACATAGGCGATGACCTCGCCCCTGGTCGCCACCGTCATATGGTCCCGTACATCAAAAGACGGATCGATCATTTGAATATTCTTAAATAGCATCAGAGACGTTCCTTTCCTGTTGAAATACGCAGATTCTGTTTCTGCCCGCGTCTTTCGCGGCATATAGCGCGGCGTCCGCGTTGGCGATAAATTGCTTCATTGATAATTCTATGGAAGGGATCTGTACGAAAACGCCGATGCTGATCGTAACGCAGGTATCCGTCCCGCCGGGACAGGGGATCGCGGTGCTTTCAATATTTGTCCGGATGCGTTCGGAGATCACCAAAGCGCCGTCGATTTCTGTCTTCGGCAGCAGGACGGCAAATTCTTCCCCGCCCCAGCGAGCCGCGAAATCGGCAGGGCGCTTGAGCGTTCGCATCAGGGTTCCGGCAACGGCTTGCAGTACAAGGTCTCCTTGCTGGTGGCCATAGGTATCGTTATATTTTTTAAACATATCGACGTCCAGCATCATCAGGCAGATCGGCGTTTGATCCCTGGCGGCCCTTCGCCATTCCATGTCCAGTTGCTGGTCGAACCTGCGCCTGTTGGGAATGTCGGTCAACTGATCGATCATACTCAGGCGTTCGATCGCCCGCATCTGATTGATGATACGGATTTGGTTATTGACCCGGGACCTTACGATGACGTCGCTGAATGGCTTGGCTATATAGTCTACGGCATTGAGGGACAGGCCTTTTTCCTCATCTTCCGTGCTGTTGAGACCGGATATCAGGATGACCGGAATATCCTGCGTGATTTCAGATGACTTAAGAAGAGAAAGCACATGATAGCCGTTCAGTTCAGGCAGTAGTATATCCAGGAGAATAAGATCCGGTATATGCTGATTCGCCTTCTCCAGGGCTTCTTTTCCGTTCCTGGCTTCGTAGATCGTGTATACATCGCCCAAAAGAACGCCCAGATAAGCCTGATTGGCGGGCTCGTCATCCACAATCAGGATGCTGTTTTTGATAACGCTTTCCATATGCGTGCCTCAATCATTTATTTTACAGACAACTCGTTCAAATCCTGCAGAGATTATTCATAAGTATGTGATTATTATACTTACTTTTGTGCGCCGGCGCAACTCAAAAGGCGCTATTGTTTTGACGGTCAGGGTGATGTAATATAGTGTTGATATGGAGAAAGGGCAGGGAGGCTACTATGACAGTTAAACTTTGGATCCGGCACTGGTCAGAAAAAGAGGGGATTGAGGCCGAAGTCAACGAAGGTGAAAGCCTGCTGGCCTTATCAGAAGAATACTGTCCGGAAAGAAACCTGCCGATCCTGGGCGCGCTGTACAATAACGAAGTCGTGGATTTATATACGATTGTAGAAAAACCGGGCGCCGTCGAGTGGCTGGATATGTCCAGCGACCAGGGTATGCGCATATACAGGCAAAGCCTGGTCATTCTTTTAGCGCAGGCGGTGAAGACGCTTTTTCCNCAGTGGAAGCTGAACGTGCANCATGCNATAGGAAAACACTGGTATTGNGAGCTGGATGGCACCGCTTATCCTTCCGTCCGGACGCTGGAATTAATCAGCGGGCATATGCATCAATTGATCGGGAAGGACGAACCCATCCTGTCCGGGATCTATCCCGCGGCGGAAGCTATACCGATGCTGGTCGAAGCGGGATACGGGGATACCGCCGGCCTGTTGGAGAGAGTTGGCAAGGAATGCGTCTGCATCTACCGGATGGGGGAGCAGATATTTCACTCTTTCTATGCTCTCGCGCCAAGCGCGGGCTGCCTGAAGGTGTTCAGCCTGGAGCCGAGCGACAGGGGCTTCCTGCTGCGTTATCCTGTAGAAAGCGTGCCGGATCGCGTGGCGCCTTTAGTGGAGATGCCCAGGGTTGCCGGTATTCAGCAGGAGACAAGGAACTGGACCAGGATACTCAATATCTCAGACGTATACGGACTGCATCGGGCGATCTCCGGCGGCGCCGGGGCCGAAAGGGACCTGATCCATGTGTCGGAGGCGCTGCAGGAGAAGTTTCTGGCGAATGTCGCGGATCAAATCTATGAAGACAGGGACAGACTGCGGGTGATCCTGATCGCCGGGCCTTCGTCCTCGGGCAAGACGACCTTTTGCTACCGGCTGGCGATACAGCTTCGCGTGCTGGGCTTNCGGCCAAAGACCCTGTCCACGGACGATTATTTCGTTAACCGCTGGGAGACGCCGAAGAACCCTGACGGATCCTATGACTTCGAATCCCTGCGGGCGATCCATGTGGATTTGTTCAACGACCATCTGACCAGGCTCGTCGCCGGGCAGGAAGTGATGACGCCATCCTTTGACTTTGTAGAAGGCAAGCGGAATGACGGAAGCCGTAGTCTGCAACTGGAGCCGGGCCACCCGGTCATCATCGAAGGTATCCACGCCCTGAACGAAGCGCTGACGCCGGCGATCAGCCGGGCAATGAAATTCAAGATTTATATCAGCTCCATGGCGCAGATCGATATCGATTCCTACAATCGGGTGACCACAAGCGACGCCAGATTACTCAGAAGGCTGGTGCGGGATTCTCAGTTCAGGGGCCGGTCGATGGCGGTTACTTTGGCGCAATGGCCTTTCGTCAGGCAAGGGGAGGAGCAGAATATTTTTCCCTTTCAGGAGGAGGCGGACAGTATTTTTAATACGGCTCTGCTCTATGAAACAGGGGTATTTAAGAAATANGCGGAGCCTATGCTGCGGCAGATCAGCCCGGATATCAGAGAATATGCCGACGCCCAGAGGCTTTTGTCCATACTGTCCTATTTCCCCCACATCGACGATACCTTTGTNCCGTTGAACTCTATTATCAGGGAGTTTATCGGGGGCGGTTCCTTAAGTGAAATGGTTTGAACGAAATGGAACGAATAAAGAATAAGGAAGGGTCAATCGTGCTGACAGAAGAAAAGAAAGACATGATCAACTTTATGGTGGAAGCCGACGTGCTGCGTTTCGGCGATTTTGTGACGAAAAGCGGCAGAAATACGCCTTACTTTATTAATACCGGAAACTATAAGACAGGTATGCAGTTGGCTGCCTTGGGTAAGTTTTATGCGGGTATGGTCCACGCCGCGCTGCGGGATGGATTCAGCGCGATGTTTGGCCCGGCGTATAAAGGGATTCCGCTGGTTGCGGTTTGCGCAACGGCTTACTGGGAGAGATACCGGATTGATAAGCCCTATTTCTTCAACCGGAAGGAAGAGAAGGACCACGGCGAGGGGGGTTCGATTATCGGATACCAGCCCGTGGACGGCGACAGGATCATCCTGATCGAAGATGTGATCACAGCCGGAACTGCCGTCCGGGAGATATTGCCTTTGTTGAAAAGTTTTGGCGATGTGCAGGTGACAGATATGTTTATCTCCGTAGATCGCATGGAATATGGGCAGACGCCGGGGCAAAGCGCCGTGGCGGAGGTCGCCGGCGAATTTGGCCTGCAGGTGCACGCACTGGTGAATGTAGACGATATACGGGAATGGCTTGCGGAAAGCGGCCGGGATCCGGAGGAGCTGCGCCGCATGGATGCGTACCGGGAGAAATACTGTGTCAGATCCTGACCGGGCGGAAGCAACGCTTTCTCAATATGCGGACAGGATTGAAAAGGCCCTGGCGGCGTATATCCCGGNCTGCCCCTATCCCGAGTCCCGCGTTACGGAAGCGATGGGCTACAGCTTGCTGGGCGGGGGAAAAAGGATACGCGGCGCCTTACTGCTGGCATTCTACCGGCTGCTTCATGAAGACCCGGGGCCGGCTTTGCCCTTTGCCTGCGCCGTGGAGATGGTGCATGCCTATTCCCTGATACACGATGATCTGCCCTGTATGGACGACGACGATCTGCGCAGGGGGAAGCCTTCCTGCCATATCGCTTTTGGCGAGGCAACCGCCCTTCTTGCCGGGGACGCCCTGTTGAGCCTTGCTTTTCAAGTTATGGCGGAGGCAGGCGACGCCGCCGGCTACGCCAGCTTTTCGCCGGAAACCGTCCTGCGGTCCATAAGCTGTCTGGCCCGGGCCACAGGTCCCGTGGGCATGATCGGCGGGCAGGCGCTGGATCTGGCGCTGGAGGGCGGTCGCGCCACGCAAGCGCAGTTGGACCGCATGTACAGAGAGAAAACGGGCGCGCTCATCTGTGCGGCGGCACAGATCGGCTGCCTGCTGGCCGGCGCAGAGGACGCAGCGACAGAAGCGGCTTTGCACTATGCGGATTGCCTGGGCTTTGCCTTTCAAATCGTCGACGATATCCTGGACGTCACCGGCGACGCCGCGCTGCTGGGAAAGCCAGTGGGCAGCGATCAGGAACGCGGCAAAAGCACCTATGTCGGCCTCCTGGGATTGCGGGAGGCTGAAAACCGCGCAATGATTCTGCACAGGCAGGCAAAAGAAGCGTTGGGCGCTTTATCCGGCGATACAGAGTTTCTGCGTGACTTATCTGACATGCTCCTGCACAGGCGGCGCTGATGCAGCTAAAGTGGGCTGCCGCCCATAACCCAAACGAAGCGGCATCCCCATAGCAAAAAGATTTGATAGGGCAAAGCCTATCGCAGATAGTTCTGCAGCTGCTTGATTACCTCGTCAAAATTAAGAGGCTTCCCAATATGGCCGTTCATTCCGGCAGCCATACATTTCTCTATGTCCTCGCGAAAAACATTCGCCGTCATCGCGATAATCGGAATCGACCGTGCGCTTGGCACATCGAGTTCCCTGATGCGGCGCGTGGCCTCATAACCGTCCATTTCGGGCATTTGTACATCCATAAATATCATGGCATACTTATCAGGCGATTCGCGAAACATACGAAGCGCCTCCCCGCCATGCTCCGCGCAATCAATCTCCAGGCCCATCGGCTCAAGCAGCGACAGGACGATCTCCCGGTTAATATCCACATCTTCCGCGAGCAGGATCGAATGGCCGCTGAAGTCGCCATGAAAATCAGGNCCGTCGTCAGCGCCGGAAAGCACATCCCGTTCTGCAGATCTGTTTTCACCCATACTATCGTTGATTACATCCAGGATCATCGAGGGGAATAAAGGTTTAGGGAGGAATTTGGTCACGCCCGCACTGCGCGCGTCAGCCTCGATAAAATGCCAGTCCGTTGAAGAAAAGATGGTGACAATGGAGTTATGCGGCGTTTTCTCCTGGATTCTCTTGGCTAGTTCGACGCCATTCATGCCGGGCAGCTTCCAGTCGAGAAAATAAATGTCATACCTTCCGTTCTTCTCAATCAATTCCGCGGCTTCCTCCCCGCTGGCGACCACATCGCATGTTATGCCCAGGCTTTCGGAAACGGCGATGAAAAACTCCCGGATTTCCGGCTCGTCGTCTACGGCAAGAATGCGGATGTTTCCCCAATTCACGCTTTCGTCAAGAAGACGCTTATTCTCACTGGCGGCACATTCAAGATAAACAGTAAAGCTGAATTTGGAACCTGCGTCAGGTTCCGATTCAACCCAAATTTTCCCTCCCATCAGTTCCACAATACGTTTGGAGATAGACAGGCCCAGGCCTGTNCCTCCGAATCTGCGCGAGGTGCTGGCGTCTGCCTGTTCGAAAGACTGAAACAAACGCTCTTTCTGTTCGTCGCTGATGCCTATCCCTGTGTCCTCAACACTGATTTGTAAGCAGCAACAGCCTTGCGCAGCCTGTTCGGCATCGCTGCCTTCCGTTACAAGCCGGGAGTCCAGCAGGATCGTACCTTCCTCGGGCGTAAACTTGACGGCGTTCGATAATAGATTGGTAATGACCTGTGAAAGCCGCTGGTCGTCGCCAACCAGGGTTTGCGGTATATCTTTTCCAATTTGGATGAAGAATTTCTGTCGTTTCTCGTCGACGCGGAGATTGATCACATCCGCGACTTTTTGCAGCATTTTTTCAAATTCAAAGCTGACATGGGAGAGCTCAAACTTATCGGCTTCGATCTTTGAAATGTCCAGGATATCGTTAATGATGCCGAGCAGTTGCTTGGATGCGTTTTCGATTTTATGCAAGGCGTCATTTTTCTTGTCCAAAGCCTGGGCCAATTTACCGATGGTCGTCATGCCGATGATGGCGTTCATGGGCGTCCGGATTTCGTGACTCATATTGCTTAGGAAGGAGCTTTTTGCTTTAGACGCTTCTTCCGCGATCAATACTTGTTCCTCAAGCTGTTGGGTACGTTGTTTAACAATTCTCTCCAGCATTTCATTCATTTGGGAGGTCTCTTCATAACGACTGGTGTATTTACGCGCCAGCATAAATGCCATACAGAGCATCAGGATCGAAAAACCGTAACGGGTAAGCAGGACGCCGGTATATAGGAATGCCATATCCACCATGTCGAAAACGGCTGTGCATAGTATGATGACCATGGGGATAAAAATATTTCCGAGTTCCGTATGCGTCAGGCTCATCAGGAATACTTCCCCAAAACCGGCGGGCACGCCATCCTTTTCTCCATCTTTTCGCAGCGCGTTGATTTTTTTGATAAAAGAGTAGATGAGGTCGTAACCGAAAATATGGAGTAAATAGATGCTGCCGAGAATCTGCCAAATCGTCAGCAGGTCGCCGGCAAACCAAATGGTGAAAAGGCATTGCAGCACGATCAACCCGAGGCAGAGAACGCCGTAAATCTTCGTTGCCAGCTGAATTTTGCCGAAGTTGAGGTTTTCCAGGAATACGGCAAAGGCGAAGAAAAGAAGATACAAAGCGGCATATTCAATACGCTGGGTGATGGCGGTATCTCCGAAAATATGGTAAATTACCGGGCTGCGCGCGAAATAGTAAATCGCCAGCATACCGGAAAACACGCCAAACAGGAGGTTATACAAATCGGTTTTTCTGAGATAGTACAAAAGGATATGGTAGAGTCCTATGAAGATAAAAATCGTACATAGGGCTACCGTCAGAAAACTGGCGCCGGCGTTGGATATGCGGCTGTAGTCGCCAATATAGTAGGGCCCTGTATAGGATAGACCGGTAAACGCGCTGCTGCGCGCCCCGATAATGTGAATGACAAGATAGTTGACGCCTTCATTGAGAAATCGTTTATCAAAGGGGATGCTAACCCCTCTTTGGCTATAGAAAGACAGGATCCGGTTATTGGCATCCAGATGGATATGCTTCGCAATGAGCTCGCCATTGATATAGATTTCCCAGTTTTCGCCTATCGCCGCCAGATACATACCCGGCGCGACAGGATTGTCGCCGTAGAGTATTTCTATTTTTTCCCAACCCAGCTCGAAAGGGATCGATATGGTGAAATCCTCAATTCTGCGTTCCTTTATGGACAAAAAGTCAGAAAAGTTTTGCGTATAGGCGCTTGCGGGCAAACTGTTCATGCGAATCGCGTGCTTGTGGTTCGCGGGAAGCGCGACATTCCAGTCTATCCAATCGGGAGTTAAGTTCGCGTATGCAGGCTCGTAGCCGTTTTTAACATAGGCGGGAAACGCCATTAAATCTGTGTAGAGGGGATCTTCCGCAACAGAACCGCCGATGCCCAAGCTGAAGAAGAATATTGCCGCAACCGCAATGACATAGATGAGGGCAAGCCAAAGGGCTATGTTTTTTCGATGAATGACCCGATCCCTCCCTTATATTGATCGCTGATTAGTTTTAGTAATCCCGGGCATCGATATCCTCTTGCGTGATGGTTGCGGCGTCAAAGCTCATTTCTTCTACATACGCAAGTTTATCCGGAACCTCTCCCTTTTCCAATTGCAGAATGACCGCCTCCACCCGGGGACCGTGCAAAGGATTACATTCTACATTATAATTGATTTTGCCTTGCAGCGTGGCTTCCAGCCCTGTGCGCGTCGCGTCAAAAGAAAGGATCGTGACCTCTCCGTGAATGCCGTAAGTCCGCATCGCCATGTCCATCGCTTCCATTGCGCCATAGGCCATATTGTCATTTTCACAATACAGAACATCAATGCGCGCATATTGCTTCAGGACATATTCCATGACTTCCTTGCCTTTCACCTGCGTGAAATCGCCCGAATCGCGATAGACGATCTCCCAGCCCGGATTTCGGTCGACGCCGGCCTGAAGGCCTTCCGTACGGCCAATCTGCGCAGACGAACCCATGCTCCCCTGCAAATGTACAATCCTCAGGCTTGACATAGTTGCGAATTCGTTTTCCATCCAGGCAACGGCGACGTCCCCTTCCTTACGAAAGTCAGAGCCGACCCAGCAGGTAAATAAGCTGTCGTCCGAGGTTTGGATCATCCGATCGACGATAATAACCGGTATGCCGGCGGCTTTCGCCTCCCGGAGTACATCGTCCCATCCCTCCTCGCTGACAGGCGCGAACACAATATAGTCAACCTTAAGTTCAATAAACTCCCGTATAGCTGCAATTTGATTTTCCAGTTTTTGCTGGGCGTCTCTGAAAACCAGCCTATAGCCGTTCTCTTCGCTAAATGTTTCCCGCATCGATTTGCTATTGGCATGGCGCCAATCAGACTCGGCGCCTACCTGAGAAAACCCGACGACAATCAATCCCTCTGTATTTTCCGATGGATTGCCGGAGTCATTGCTGCCTTGCGTACATGATGCAAGCGTCATGAACAACAAGCACAGCAGGATCCATACCCCTTTTTTCACTGTATCTATCCTCCTGGTGCGTTATATTTTGTTGTGAATGTTTAAACAGAAAAGCTGCGCTTTTCTGAGAAGCGACCGCGCTGCGCCGCGCCGGTATTGTGTTCCGGCGCAGCGTAAAATGAATGTTCTTTTGGACATTGTTTCATGCTTTATCTATCGTTATTTCTTGCTATCTCCAATTTTCTTCACAGATGACAGACAGTCATACCCAGTGTGCCGGGACCGGTGTGGACGCCGATAACCGCGCCGGTTTCCTCGAAGCAATCCAGGACTCTTCCGTATGTCTCTTCAATTTTAGTTTTCAGCATCTCCGCCATCGTTTCGCAAGCGCCGTGAATGACGCCGCTGCGAAGCGGTATACGACCTCCCAGTAAGCTGTGTCCGTGGTCCACCATTTTTTGTATAGCCTGCCTTTGACTTCTGACTTTGTCAAAGGCTTCATAAACGCCGTCTTTGACGTGGATGATCGGTTTAATGTTAAGGATGGAGCCGATAAAAGCTGTCGCTTTACCGATACGGCCGCCTTTGTGCAGGTATTCCAGTGTGTTCAGGCAAAACATTGTTTCCGTATGTGTAGATACTAATTGAAGGTGATCGAGGATCTTCTTGAGATTCGCGCCTTCTTTGTGCATGCGTACCGCTTCCAGAACCTGAAGGCCCATTCCGAAGCTGATATTGCGGCTGTCAAAGGGATAGATATCCGCAGCGAGTTCTCTCGCGGCTGTTTCCGCAACGCTGACTGTGCTGCTTAAACCGCCGGATATNTGGATGGATATAATCTGGCAATCGGGGCTTTCGTCCAATACCTTGCTATAAGTGTTCAAAAAATCTTCTTTCGTTGGCGTCGAAGTTTTGGGGATAGCGTCGCCGGCAGCCAGGAGCATAGGATAAAAAGCTTGAGCGGAAAGGTCTACGCCATCCCTGTAAGAATTGCCTTTCGGAAAGTTGACATGAAGGGGAATAACCGCGATCCGGTTGTCCGTCGCATATCCCATAGGGAGGTCTGCGGTGCTGTCTGTGACGAT
>JGI24702J35022_10002373_pt1 | contig 11517 bp, 14 predicted proteins | sample TergutTh196P4_FD_35022 | JGI IMG/M metagenome (IMG submission 35022)
GGTGTGTGAGGGCTTTCAGCCCTCTGGTAGGGCGGTCTCTCCGAGACCGCCGGGCGGACGGCTCGGAGAGCCGTCCCTACCGTATACGGAAAGTGAAAAGGAATTTTGCAGGGGGGGACAGGGTGTCTTTTTCTGCTGGAAAAGGGCTTGGGCGGGTTCGATCAGCCGTGCTGAATGGATTCGCCCGGGATTTGGTGAGTGTTGGGAAATAGCCCTGTCTGACATTTCGTTGTCAGGGGGGGGGATTGGGATGAGGTGGAGAGAGAGATTATGAATGGGTTTGCGAAGAATGTGTTGTTGTTTCATCTGGTGGGGCTGGTTGTTGCGTTGGGGTGGATACATGGGGGGACGCGTCCGGATTGGCTGTTTCCGGTCATCCCGTGGCTGGCCGTACCTGTGCTGGAGTGGCTGCTGGTCTATCCGCAGGTGAAAAAGAATGAGTCGCTGCTGGACGCACGCAGGCGCGTGTGGCGGGCGTTGGCGCGTGACCCGCTGACGTATATCGCCGTGTTGCTTATGGTCCTGCTGGTCATCCCCCTGTTCAATGTCGCGGAGGCCCCTCGGCTGATTGCGGAGACGGGGGAGTGGGTGAAGTCGGAGCCACCTGTGAAGTGGCTACCGTTCTGCACTGCCCCCGACTTCCACGGGGTTCTCCTGCTGTGGTTCATCCCGGCGATGATCATGGTGCTTGCCGCGAAGCATGGCTTGCTAAAGCGCGCCAAGCGTATCCTGCTGGAGGCGGTGTGCTGGAGCGGCGCGGCACTTGCGGTGCTTGGCTTCGCCCAGTTGTGGTCGGGGACGGATTCGATTTTCTGGATGACCCCGATGGAGTCTTATTTCTTCTCGTCGTTCGGGTACCCGAACCTGGCGGGGGCGTATTTCACACTGACGTTCGCGCTGTCGTTCGGCGTCTGGTTCCAGCAGATGACGGAGGTGTCGGAGTTGTTCTCGGAAAACTTACAAGCGATGCTCGACCCCCCCTCTAAACTGAAAGTGAACCGGATGTTGGTACCTGTAGTATTGTGCCTTGCGGCGGCGATTGCGACCCTCTCCCGCGCAGCGATACTCTTGTGCGTGATTCTGGTTGTGGTGTTTGTGGTGTACGGCCTGTTGTTCACGTGGAAACGGATGCCGGTTGGGTTGCGCGTCGTTGTCTTGTCGAGCATTGGCGGGATTTTGTTTTGCGTGACGGCGTTGTTTTTTGCGCTCAAACTGGAAGATCTCAAACAGGAGATCAGCACGATCAATCTAGAGTCCATCACGGATCGCGTGACGGGGAGGGAATACTATCACACGCGCGTGGCAAAGGCGATCTGGGGGGATTATCCGGTGTTCGGCGTGGGGGGGTGGGGGTACCCCTCTTACACGCTGGCGTATGTCACGCCGGAGGAAAGGTTGCAACAGGTCGGGGGGGCCAATGTCCATAACGATTCATTACAATTCCTGCTGGAGCAGGGGGTGGCCGGGTACGGACTGATGGTGATGTTTGCCCTTCTGCTGTTCGGGGGGATGGCGTGGCAGGTGCTTGCGTTTTGCCGCGTGAAGCGGGCCCAGGCGAGAAGCAGGGGGAGGAGGTCCCCCAGCTGGTTTTATCTCACCCCCCCCGTCACGGTGGCGGCCTGGGTCGGCACGACCGCGACGGTCTGCCACTCGTTCGGGGATTTGCCGTTCCGGTCCCCTGCCGTCCTGGTGGTGTGGCTGCTGGCGTTCGTCTGCGTCACCGGGTGGGTGCCGGCGGTGAAGAAGTCCTAACCCTTCAGCGGATTCCCAGATGCAAGCAGTCAGCTTAGTGATAGGCGTTTTGGCGGGGGCGGTCGTCGCCTACGTGATTTTCCGTTTGCTCGATAAGGCGAAGAATGTCCCCAGGAAAGACTTTGAGGATCTTACGTCGAGATACAACGCAAGCGTCACCGCCCTGAAGGTCAGCGAGGAACAGACCAGCGCGTCTGCCGTGCGCAATCAGGAGCTTGCGCAACAGTTGGCAGATGAACGGGCGGCTGCCGCCGCGCAACGCGACGAGATCGGCAACCACAGGCAGCACGTCGCGGAGCTTTCGGCGACGAACAAGTCCTTGTCCGAAAGCCTGTCCGCACAGAAAGAGACAGCCCGCCAGCAGGCGAGACAAATCGAGGAGCTAAACGCGAGACTCACAGGTCTGACGGCTCAGGCAAGCGAATTAACCGCCAACAACACGTTCCTGAACGAGAGGCTGGCAACGCAAAAGGCGGAAATCGAAGGGATGCAGAAGACCGCCCACTTGCAGTTTGAGAAAATCGCCAATCAACTGCTGGAGGAGAAATCCTCAAAGTTCACGGAGACGAACAGGGCGAACATCGAGACCGTCCTCAATCCCTTGAAGGCGGACATCAGCCAGTTTAAGGCAAAGGTCGAGGAGACCTACGACAAGGAATCCAAGCAACGGTTCTCGCTGGAGGAAAAGGTCAAAGCCNTGATCGAGCAGACCGATAAAGTCAGCGCAGAGGCGAACAATCTGGCGACGGCGCTAAAGGGGAACCCGCAAAAGCGNGGGAACTGGGGCGAGGTGATCCTGGAGCGGATACTCGAAGCGTCGGGNTTGACCAAAGACCGGGAATACTTTATCCAGCAGACGACAAAAGACGAGGAGGGGCATAACGTCAGACCGGACGTCAAGGTGAGCCTGCCCGACGAGCGCGTCATCATCATGGACTCAAAGGTGTCCCTGATCGCCTACGACAGGTACGTCGCGACCGAAGATGCCGACGAGCAAAAGCGGTTTTTGGANAGNCATTTNAGTTCGGTGTACACGCACATTGACCAGCTCAGCTCGAAGCGTTACGACGACCTCGGCGCCTCGCTGGATTTCACCATGATGTTTGTCCCCATTGAGCCCGCCTATCTGCTTGCCGTGCAGGGCGACCCTGACTTGTGGGCGTATGCGTACTCGAAAAGGATTTTGCTGGTCAGTCCGACAACGCTGATCGCCTGTCTCAAGCTGTTCTCGGACTTATGGAGGAGGGAGTGGCAGACCAAAAACGCAAAGCAGATCGTTGCCGCCGGCGAAGCCCTGTATGAGAAATTTGTCGGGTTTGCCCAGACCTTCGAGGAGATCGGCAAGAGCCTGAAAACCAGCCAGGACAAGTACGACAAGGCACTCGGGCAACTGAAAGACGGCAGGGGCAATCTGGTGAATCAAGCAATCCGGCTGAGAAACCTAGGGCTGAAATCAGACAAGCGGGTATCCTCAAACCTGCTCCCGTCAAATGCGGACGATGCGGAAATAGAAAATGACGGCGAAGAATAACGGCAGTGGAAATGCTGGTTTGACACCCCCCATTCAAAATGATACTCTTTTTCCATTTCAATTTTTGCCGTTTATAGTCGTATAAGGCAATATTCGGCAAATACAGGCTTATGGGGCTATAATCATGAGACGCAAGTTTGAGCGATGCGCAGATTTCAACGGCAGAGCCGCCATCTCGGCGGATATTGCCGCATCTACATCTTTGACACAGGAGCAAAGAGTGTTTCTCGACGAGAAGTTGCGTGAATTGTTGCGTCATCTGCGGACGCTGTTCGGAGTCAGAAATTTTTTTGGTCGGCTTGTCAAAGGTGACTGTCTGGAGTGCGTCTTGGAGGAGTCGCGCTTTGCGCTTCGTGTGGCTCTGTTGATTCGGACGTTCGTCAAATCGCAGGACATAAAGTCCCCGGACTCCAATTTCAATAACTACGGCGTGCGAGTAGCGGTGGGCATCGGCGCTATCGCAACGCTGGACAGGAAGAGGAATTTTATTAGTGGCGACGCAATCGTCCTTTCGGGACGGGCTGTCCAGGAATTAAGCAACCGCTCCAAAAGTGGATTGGCATTTCGCAGCGCCAATGAGGATTGGAACAACGTCATGGCACCGTTGTTCGCCTTGATTGATACGATGCTGGTCAAAAACACGAAAAAGCAATGCGGTGTCTTGTGGCATTGCCTGTCAGGGAAAACGGAAAAGGAAATCTGCGCGGTCACCGGACACAGTCAGCCCACGATCAACAGCCACACACGCGCCGCCGGGTGGGCGGCTATCAAAGGCGCGGTGGATTACTTCGAGAGGGAAATGAAATGAATTGGATGCAAACTACATATCTGAGTCTTGCGCTGTTCCTCTGTACCATTCCGGCGAACATTTTCATACGATGGTTCATGAAAACCGCAAAAATTTTGGCGACTGTAAAAAACAACGACGATTTGTTGCGGGCGGGACGTGTCATTGGTGCATTGGAACGAATTCTTTTCCTGATTTTCATTGTGAACAACCATTACGATGCGGCGGGGTTCCTCATTGCGGCAAAATCAATTCTGCGCTACAAGGAAACCGAGACGGCAAAAACCGAATACCTGCTCATCGGTTCGCTCTTAAGTTTTCTGATAGCCGTAATGCTGGGGCTCGGATACACAGCCTTGGAGAAAACATGCTGAACGTACGACACATCACCACGGGCTACGGTAAGCACCGGACTCCCTCCGTCATGTCGGCATCGGTAGCGCGGAACGGAGTGCGGACTTTCCGGTCCGCTGTCCACAAACAAAACCCTCTGCCCCCCGTAGGCTTCAGGACGGAAAGATTAGGGTGTGTTGACACCAAACGTTATGCTGACATCAAACAAGACCAAAGGTCTTGCGGATATTAGCGCAGGGCAACGCCCTGCGAAAGGACTGAAAGCCTTGAGTTTATTGCGCATCCCATACGTAGGGCGTTGCCCTACGCTAATATGCGCAAGGCTTTCAGCCTTTTGAGTCAACACGCCCTGGTTTGACACAGACCCCCAAAAAATGATACTCTTTTCCCATTCAACTTGCGAATGGTTCACGGGTTGAATTGGAACGGTAATGGTTTGCTTTCGGATGCGTTTTGGGGCATAATCGAAGGATGTTTATTTGGATGCCCCGTTTACAGAAGAAGGAACCAAGGTGAGACCACAGCGGATTTATATTGACACGTCAATCGTCGGGGGCTTTTTCGACGAGGAGTTTGAAAAGGAAACCAAGTTGCTTTTCCAACGGCTTGAAGACAGGGAGGTCGTCTTCGTGGTTTCCACGGTGCTGACGGAAGAATTGGAAAAAGCCCCCGAAAACGTTAGGACATTGTTGGATGGTTATGACGGTGATTGTTTCGAGAAAGTGGCGTTGACGGATGAAGCACGGGAACTTGCCAACCAATACATCGCTGAAAATGTGGTCGGCAAAACAAGCTTGGACGATTGTCGGCACATTGCGCTGGCAACCATCAACAAAGTGGATGTCTTGGTCAGTTGGAATTTCAAGCATATTGTAAACCTTGACCGCATCAGGGGTTATAATGCCGTGAATTTGAAAAATGGCTACTTCACTCTTGAAATCAGGAACCCAAAGGATTTGGTCTATGGAAAAGACATTTGACTGCCTGAAAATGAAGGAAGAAATTCAGGCGAAAATCTACGAAGAGATTAAAGGTCTGTCTCCTGCCGAAGAACTGGACTACTTCAACAAAGGCGCACAAAAAAGCGCATTGTGGCAACGTCTGGTGGCGCGGGACAATGCTTGGGATGAGGCAAAAAGGCGAAATCGCGCCATGACCGTCCAAGGGGAAATGTCGAATAGTTGATTCCATCCCAAAAATCATAAAGCTATACAGAACGTCGGACGTCGGCATCGGTGGCATAGTAAATTAACATTGTTTCACATTTTCTTACTCACACAAAGGCACAAAGGTCACAAAGGTTTTCTTATTCGTTTTATTTGTGCTATTCGATGACCACATGAATCGTCCGTTTTTGTTCCGGCACGCAGATAACACGGATGATTCACGCGGACAAGAAAGTCCGCACTCCGTTCTCTCGACACGGTTCCCGAAACCCTTGGCGGGTTTCATATATCCCCAGACAAAACCCTCTGTACCCCGTGGGCTTCGGGACGGAAATGCTGGGTTGACACCTCCCATTCAAAATGATACTCTTTTTCCATTCAACTTGCGAATGGTTCACAGGTTGAATGGGAAGCATTTGAGAACGTGAGAAGTCTTTGCGATAACATCTGTAGAGGATGTTTATTTGGATGACCCGTTTACAGGAGAAGGAACCAAGATGAGACCACAGCGGATTTATATTGACACGTCAATCGTCGGGGGCTTTTTCGACGAAGAGTTTGAAAAGGAAACCAAGTTGCTTTTCCAACGGCTTGAAGACAGGGAAATTGTTTTTGTGGTGTCGGATGTGTTGAAAAAAGAATTATTGAAAGCACCGCCTCCTGTCAGGGAGTTATTGCAACAGTACGAAAAACACGGCTTTGAGCATGTTGAACTGACAATGGAGGCTGAAACGCTTGCCAATTGCTACATTGCCGAAAATGTAGTCGGCAAAACATGCTTGGAAGATTGCCAGCACATTGCCATTGCCACAATCAACAAAGTGGACATACTTGCAAGTTGGAATTTTAAACATATTGTGAACATCGCCCGTATCCGGGGTTACAATAGTGTGAACATGAAGAAAGGTTACGCCCTTCTTGAAATCAGGAACCCGAAGGAGTTGATTGATTATGACGACAATTAAGAAGAAAACGTTTGACTGCCTGAAGATGAAAGCGGAAATTCAGGCGGAAATTTATGCGAAAATAAAGGATATGACCGCCGAGGAACGCGTCGCTTATTTTCATATCCCGACTGGACAAGACCCTTTCAGGAAACGGGATGAGGCAAAAAGACGGAATCGCACCATGACCGTCCAAGGGGAAATGTCGAATAGTTGATTCCATCCCAAAAATCATAAAGCCATGCAGAGCGTCGGACGTCGGCATCGGTGGCATAGTAAATTAACATTGTTTCACATTTTTTTACTCACACAAAGGCACAAAGGTCACAAAGGTTTTTCTTATTCGTTTTATTTGTGCTATTCGATGACCACATGAATCGTCCGTTTTTGTTCCGGCACGCAGATGACGCAGATGATTCACGCGGACAGGAAAGTCCGCACTCCGTTCTCTCGACACGGTTCCCGAAATCCTTGGCGGGTTTCACATATCCACAAACAAAACCCTCTGTACCCCGTGGGCTTCGGGACGGAAATTCTGGTTTGACACCCCCCATTCAAAATGATATTCTTTTCCATGTTTTCAGGAGAAGACAGCATGAGTAAAAACACAAAAAACACGAGAAGCGCGAAAAACGCACCCGCCATACGGGAGACCATCACGTTGGCGCAGGTCGAGGACAGGCTCTTATCCATCAGGGGGCAGAATATACTGCTCGACAGCGATGTCGCCACACTGTACGACGTAGAAACGCGTGAAGTCAATCAAGCTATCAAAAACAATCCCGGCAAATTCCCTGATGGATATATCATCCAATTAGGCAAGGAAGAATGGGAGAATGAACTTATCAAAAATTTTGATAAGTTCAATCGCAAGCATTATCCTGGCACCCCCAAAGCCTTCACGGAGAAAGGGCTTTACATGCTGGCGACGATTCTGAAGGGCAAGCGGGCGGCGGAAACCACCATTGCCATCGTGGAGACGTATGCCAAAATCCGCGAACTCGCCCGTACCGTAGCGCGGCTTTCGGAGTCCAAGGAGAAGCCCGTCCAGCAGTCCCTCATGCAGAGGGGCGGAGAAATCATGGCGGACATCCTCGGCGAGGGCATGAAGGCGACGGAATCCGAAACGACATACGAACTTAATTTCGCCCTCATGAAGCTCAAGCACACCGTTAGGAGGAAACCCGAATAGCTATGCAGAGCGTCGGACGTCGGCATCGGCGGCGTGGAACGGAGTGCGGACTTTCCTGTCCGCAAATCGAATCAATCGGCGGATCATAGTAAATTAACATTATTTCACATTTTTTTACTCACACAAAGGCACAAAGGTCACAAAGGTTTTTCTTATTCGTTTTATTTGCGTTATTCGATGACCACATGAAGCCTCCGTTTTTGTTCCGGCACGCAGATGACGCAGATGATTCACGCGGACAGGAAAGTCCGCACTCCGTTCTCCAGACGTTGAATGGGAACGGTAATGGCTTGCTTTCGGATGCGTTTTGGGGCATAATCCAAGGATGTTTCGTTTTCAAACTCGGGAGTCTTAATGTACAATGTCGTCATCAGGAAAAAGGTGCTTGATTATCTTGGCGGTATACCGCAGGGTGACGCATCCCGTTTTTTTGAAAAAATACGTCTCATTGCGAAAGACCCTTACTCCGACCTGCCGTTTGTGAAACGGTTGAAGGGAAGCCCCTACTTCCGGTTCCGGTTCGGGGATTATCGGGGCGTTTATAGCGTCATTGACAATGTTTTAACCATCGAGGTCATCGAAGTTGGACACAGAAAGGACATCTACAGGAGGTAAACCATGGCTGCTTACCAAGTGATTGAGGAAAGAGGGAAGCCCAAGTTCGTGGTCTTCCCGTTTGGCGACAAGGACGCCGTCGAGGACTATCTGGAGGAGTTGTGGGCAGAGAAAGCCGTCAAGGGTCTCCCCGCCAGAAAAGGCGAAAAGTGTTTCACGCTGGAGGAGGTGGAAACCCTTTTGTCCCTGCGTCAAACGAATGAAACCGCTAACCCGTAAACACAAATGCAGAGCATCGGACACATCACCACGGGCTACGACAAGCGTCGGACTCTCTTCGTCATGGCGGTATCGGCGGCATGGAACGGAGTGCGGACTTTCCAGTCCACAAATCGAATCAATCGGCGGACAGGAAAGTCCGCACTCCGTTCTCTAGACACGGTTCCCGAAATCCTTAGCGGTTTTCACATATCCACAAACAAAACCCTCTATACCCCGTGGACTTCGGGACGGAAATGCTGGTTTGGCGAGGGTTCTTATGATTTGCAACAAAAATACTTGTCTCATGTTGGTCAATGCTATAGTATTCATTTCATTTTACCTTTGATGGAAAGGAGGATAATTATATGGCAAAGAATAAAAAAGTCGATATCCAACATAACTTAGACTATTATTTACAAATATATGAGCAAGTTAATGAAACTCAAAGATATGAAGGTGCTGGTATTTGGAGCAGATTTAATATAATTATCTCTTTGAATATTATATTGTTTGGTCTTTTGACATTGATTGCTTCTCAAAATTCTGGAATTACAAAACTGTTATTTATTATTGTTAGCTTATCAGGGGGATTATTTTCTTTATGGGCGATGTATGTTTTGAGAAGATTATGGTTATGGCATTCTCATTGGAAAGCAACTTTGCAAAACATTGAATCTTTGTTCCCCGATCAGTTTCCCAAGCCTTTTTCTTCAAGACCTCAAAAACTAAAAAAAAACAGTGCTTGGTATCAAAGCTGGTTATTGTCATACACGCAACCTTTTATTTTAATATTGTTTTTAATGTGGGTTGTTTTGTTTGTTTTATCTATAAATGGTGTAATATTTATACACACAGATAGCGGTAATAAAACAGGCACTATTGAATTTCCAGTAGAAGATTAACTTGACAATTAGAATTTGCCACAAACCTTGATTTTTGATAATCTTAATCTTTTCAAACCTGTTAGAAAAGGAAAAAATGATGTACAAAAGAAATTCTGTTTCAATAATAATACGAACTTTGAATAATAAGTTTTTACTACAACATCGTGATAACACTGAGCATATTGAATACCCTGATTGCTGGGGATTGTTTGGCGGATGGATTGAATGTGGAGAATCGCCAGAAGAAGCCTTATCTAGGGAAATTAAAGAAGAAATACATTGTTCTAAATCGGACAATTTAGGTCTATCTAATGTTCGAATGTTATTTCAAGAAGAGAGGGCTGACAAAGGATGGATGGAATTTGTTTTTTATGGAGAAGTTACGTCAGATACAAATCAGATAATTTTAAAAGAAGGGCAAGCGATTGCAGAATTTTCTATCCTAGAAATATTATCTATTCTAAAATTAGCGCCACATCATAAAAATTATCTTGAAAAGTATTTTTTAATCGAAAACAAATGTGCCTTTGAATCACTGTTAATAAATAAAAAAATGAATAGTATTAAAAATTATCTTGAACTTACGGTTTTGGGAAATGTAAAAGACTATAAAGCCCTTGAAAAAGGAGATGGCTATATTCTCCCATCGTTATGCAATCCAACAGGTGTTTTTCATACTAAAGTCGATGCCAAAATTATAGCACTTTTAATCTTTAAAAAAGACGAGCCTAGAGGCTTTCATTACCATCTAGAAAAGATTGAGTACATGACGATTTTGTCTGGCAAACTAAAATGCAAGTTCTCTTTACCTGAATCTGATGAACAAATGGAACTTATGTTAGAAGAAGGTCAGCAAATAAAAATTTTGCCCGGATGTATTCACACATATACTGCTATTGATGGTGATGTGTATGCTATTGAATATGCTCCTCAAAGATATAAAGAATCAGATGTTATCGTAATTAAAAGCTAATTATTTATCAGAGGGGGTGTTATATGGATAAAGTCGCAGTTACAGGAGCAACTGGTTTTCTTGCTGATGAGTTAATAAAAAGTCTAGTAAATACAGGAATACATGTTAATGCTATTGCAAGAAATGAAAGCAAATTAATTGAACTAAAAAAGAAATATGAAAATATTTCGATTTTCCCATGTCCAATAGAAGATATTTATCTGCTCAAAAAAGCAATTAAAGACTGTTCGGGAGTATATCATCTAGCTTCATTTAAAGATGTAATTCTAGCGGAAAGTCATCCTCTAAAGACAATTCAAACTAATATCATTGGTACAAAAAATTTATTACAACTATCAACCGAAATGTCAAATATTGGCTTTGTAATATCAACTAGCACAGATAAAGCAGTTAAAATTTCTGGTGTCTATGGTGCTTCAAAAATGATAGTTGAGACGCTTTTCCATGAGTGTCATAGCATTAATGGCGATAAATGTAAATATAGACTTGTTAGATATGGGAATGTATTTTATTCAACAGGGTCTGTTTTAGTAAAATGGAAAAAGGCATTATTAGATGGAGATGATATTTTGCTAACAGATGATAACGCAACAAGGTTTTTTTTAAGAAAAGAAGATGCTGTTAGTTTAATTTTTGATTGCTTGAAAAACGCAAAAACGCCAGAACCTTGTTTGCCTATTATGAAATCAATTGAAATGGGGAACTTATTAAATGTAATGATTAAAAAATATGGAAAAAAGGATATTAATATTAAACGCATAGGATTACAAAAAGGAGAAAACCTCCATGAACTAATTACACCTGAACTCTCAAGTTTCGACGCGGAAAGATGGACAGAACAGGATTTATTTGAAATAGTATAATGTTTAACACACACACACACACTTGCAAGCCCCACGGCTGAGTGGTATGCTTTCTGATTTATTGCCCCTCGTTGGGGCTTAAGATTTGGGCGTACCCGTTTCAGGGGGCGTTGCCATACGCTAGGATATGTATAGTTAATTCAGTTGAAAACCTTTCCATTTTTAACCACAATGGACACAATGGTTTTCACAATAGACACAAAGGATACAAGAGGCAATCGTGTCCATTGTGCATTCCATTGTGTCTATTGTGGT
>JGI24702J35022_10002374_pt1 | contig 11517 bp, 7 predicted proteins | sample TergutTh196P4_FD_35022 | JGI IMG/M metagenome (IMG submission 35022)
ATTCTACCAAAGAGTTTGAAATCAATGAAAATCATATTTTGTTTTTAAGTGCCCGCGCTGCGTTAAACAATTATTCGGGAAAACATTACGGAAAAATAATTTGGGGAAAATATTTAGAAAACATATCGCCCAATTATGAGTGGTATTATGGTACGGGAAACAAGATACAAACAAATTTAGTTGCCTCATTAGGATATACTTACAAAGGTTTTTTTGCTTATATTGATTTTCAATATCGTTATATCAATTACAAAATAAAAGGAACGGATGATGGCTTGGTGGATATTTCGCAAAGTTATGTGTGGGATAAGTTTTTAAACCCAAAAGCCGCACTCAGTTACTCGTGGAAAAAACGAAACATTGAACATACAACCTATTTTTCTTTTGCTGTGGCAAACCGCGAACCCACTCGCTCCGATTTAATTGATGCCCTTTTTGGAATAACTCCTCAACCGGAAACTTTATACGATTTTGAATTGGGTTATACATTAGATATGAAGAAATTCAGATTTAATGCAAACGGATATTATATGTTGTATGATAATCAGTTNGTTTTAACGGGACAAATCAATGATGTGGGGGCANCCATTATGACCAACGTAAAAAACAGTTATCGTTTGGGNTTGGAATTAGTGGCAAATTANCAACCTGTAAAATTTTTCCATTGGAAAATTTCCGGAACGGTTAGTTTGAATAAAATTCTTAATTATGAACATTATGTAGAAGAATATGATTCGGTTTGGAATTTTACGGGATTATTGTGTACAAATATGAAAAATACCACCATTTCATTTTCACCTGCAATTGTGGCATCAAATCTGTTTCAATTTTATCCTTTTAAAAACTTCAGTGTAAATCTTTTCACTCAATTTGTAAGTAAACAATATATTGATAATTCGCAAGATAACAATTTTATATTAAAACCCTATTGTGTAAACAATTTGAATATAAGTTATGAAATTCCAAAATTGAAGAAGTTGAATTTGACTTTGTTTTTCAGTGTTAATAATTTATTCAATGCAAAATATGAGAGTAATGCGTGGTTATGGCGTGCGCAAGCAGATGGTGTAGAATATTTTGAAGATGGTTATTTTCCTCAAGCGGGGATAAATTTCTTGGGTGGAGTAAAAGTGAGGTTTTAAGATTTTCTGTACTTCTTTGAAAACAGTTTTTTCTACTTTGCTTACCTTACATCTTTATTGAAATTCTGCTTGAATACACAGGAAGCTGTTTTAAAAATTTGTTATCTACAACAGGATTAATGGGAAACCCTTTATAGCGCAACTCAAAATGTAAATGAGGTCCATCAGACTGACCGGTATTGCCTCCCAATCCAATAAGTTGCCCTGCTTCTACTTCTTGTAAATCATATACCAGAATTTTACTTAAATGAGCATATACGGCTTCACTTTCATTAAAGTTTCTTATCACAACTACGAATCCATATTTGGGATCGTATTTATGTATTCGAACTCTTCCACAAAATATGCTGCGAACCGTATCACCTTCATTAAGTCTAAAATCTACCCCATAATGTTTCTTTTTATTTCTTGGACCATAAGGGGAAGTTATGATCAAATCACGAGTTAGCGGTGAACATAAACTGTCTTTAAATGAAAATGTTGAGACATCTTCACCTTCTCGAAGAGAGCGAAAATCTATAAATTTTGTATCCCAAAACTTATCGAAATCTTCGGAGGCTGATGAACAAAAAAACTCACTTTTTTTTGTTTTAGGAACTTTGGGGATCTCCGTCTGTTCTTCTTCTATAATCTCTATAACCTCTTCTACTTGTGGGTTATTTTTTTCCTCCTCCGGAATATTCAAATCAAAATATTCTGTGTAATATTTTATCAATACCTCTATTCGTTTTTCATTTTCATTTTGGGCATAGATTAAATATGATCCTGTAATTAAAAGAATGAATATTAAAATTTTTTTCATCTGAATTTTCTTTGTTTTTTATAGTTATAAACAATAAATTAAACCAATAGATAAACCGCATGAAAATATTCTACTGCCATCGCCAAACATGTTAATTTGATTAAGATATAATTGCTTACCTTTGATAATCTCTTTACTATCATCTCTTTTTGTTGATATGGGAGTTATTGTGCCATCTATTTGTGCACTCACCCGTAAAATCCATCTTGCAAACTTGTCTTTATGATAATCGTATAATGGAATATTAACTCCCCCCGAAATAACCCCCCAAAGTACAAATTTGGATATTTTATCTAGTTCATTGAATTCTTCAAGTTTTTTTTCATAATAGCCTAACACCTCCACATCATCCAAAGTAACATTCCATTCTGGATAAAAACCGGAAGAAGTGTAAGTACCTGATCTTGTTGTATTCTTCTTTGAAATAAGAAAAGAGGTTTTAATTCCTGCTTTACAGAACCCGCTTACTTTTTTCATACTGGGTTTTCCAAACTCTATATAAAGAGGAATATCTAAATAAGTTAATGAAACAGATTCTTTTACATCATTATATTGAATGTTTATTTTACAGAAGTCTTTATCTTTATCAATATATCTTGTTAATGTATCTGCATTATCTATGCTGTCTTTTAAGGATGATGAGTTTCTATAATGGCTTATTCCTATTCCAACCCCTATTCCCCACCAGGTAGGTACTCGAAAGCGATAATAACCATCTTCCATTTCATTTTTTTTAAATTGGGATCTAAAATCCAAACTAAAATTTATTTCCGGTTTCATTTTTTTTTCCCAAATATTTTTATTTAAAGGGGTATTTATGTTTCCTCCTATTCCTGCGTTAAGCACCAGCGCTTTGCTCAGTATTCTATCTTGAGAATAGGCGGTTGCCATACTTACTAAACATAAAATAATAAGAATTTTTTTCATAATAGTGTTTTTTATTTTTCAACATATTGAAATTCGGTATTTCCAATCACAAATTTTACATTGTTTTTAAGGTGGTACAGTTCATCTTTACGCCCTTCTCTTCCATCGTATATCATTCCGTTTTCCAGCACTTTCAGCATGGGTACTCTTCTTTTAGGGTCTATATATAATTTTGCCTGTTTATCCTGTATCCTATCGCTATTGTCCCAGTTCATTTGAATTACGCATTGGTTAGATTTGCCAATGGTAACTTCGTTGCTACCTCCCGATTCGTTCATCCATTTATGGATGGCAATTTCGCCTTCTCTTCTTCCACTAATGTATAATAAGAAATATTTTTGCGCCATTCGGTGTCGTGCAATAATAGATACGCCCACTCCTGCACTGCATAACATAAAACCAAACATAACGCCAAGTATGGGAAGCAGGTGGGTAGTGTAGAGGATCAAACAACTGACGATTCCGGAAATGATTCCGCCAATTAAGGCGTCTTGCCATTTGATAGTGGTTTGAGGAACCAAACAAAGCGCTATTCCACCTCCAAATAAAATCCATGAAATGACATCAATAAGCAGATTATTACTTCCTTCTCCTAATTTTATACTAATTAATGAAGCGGCAATAAAAGTTATAAATCCTATGATAGCTCCTATTAAAGCGCGGAATAATGTAATAAAGATTACTTTTCCTTTTTTTTGACGAAAATCGTTGAGATAACTAAACAGCAAGGTTAGGAAAAAACCGAGCAAAACGCCTACCAATAAACTGCCTGTTATCTTTGTATGAAATGCTGCTTCAGTACTGCTCGAAATTTGCATAATACCTTCAATCTCAGTTTTTAAATTTTCCGGATAGAAAGCGTTTAAGAGATAGTTAATAAAATTTGGAAATAGAGTTATTGATTTTGTAAATTCAAAAATGATCCATGTAAAAAATCCTGTAATCATACCCGACATAGCCCATTTTAAATAATATGGACTTTTTTTCAAATCGAAGGGGCGTCTGTTATCAAAATGATGTTGAATTCCATCTTTACAATTTTGTCCATACTCCACACATTTATAGCCATTTTCTTTCCAGCAATCCCAGTGTATTTTGTGAGAGCATTTTGTTACGATCATTTCCGCTCTTTCAAAAGGTTCTTGACAGTAAGAGCATATTTCATATATTTCTTCCTCTCCGTTTGATATGGGTTGATAGTTTCTCACGTATTTTTTTTCAAAATTGGAATTGCGGAATATCAAATAGGGTATAACTACCTGCATGATAAAAAAAGCGATAAAGATAAAAATTAATCCAAAAATAATAGCGATATAAATATTTTCCGGTTTTTTTCCGGTTTCTACGGGCATCTCTTTAGAACCAATAGTGTATGATATTTCCCCAACCGCCTGGTTTTTATCTTTGGAAATAGAAATTTGCAAGCAAATTTTACGCCCGTTATATACTTTACCCTCTTTATTAACAAGCATTAAGTCATAGTCGGCATATAAATTTTCCACCACGCCACGAAGAGAATCCACCATACCAGCCACATTTTCCGCAGGATAAAACCAGCCTCTCAGTTCGATTTTTCTTCTATGTAAGCAAATCGTTTCTAACACGTTATCAGGCAAATCTAAGGTGTTTCTATTCGTATTGTTTTTACCATATCTAAAAGCATGTATTTGAATTTTATTAGAATAATTATTGTCAATTTCTTCTATGGATTTATCATGTTTTGTAAGTTTAATTATTTCATCTGCTGAATTTACGTTCATTCTACCATCTGTAAAAATTAACAGATATTTACTCACCTCATCTGTGTTTTTTTTAGATTGGATGCTATCTTTTGCAAATGCTTCAAAACTACTAATAATACTTGAAAAAATATTTTTTGTTTCGTTTTTTACCTTAAATTCTTTTTCAAATTCACTAAAATTATTTTTGGTTATCAGTTTTTTTTCGGTTACGTTTTTATCGAAAAAAGAGATGTAAGCGCAGCTGTCCGGTAAATTTTCGATGGTTTTTTTTATGGCAAATTTCATACTGTCCATATCTTTAGCGGTAATTGTTTTACTTCTGTCCACTAAAAACAGGAAAGATACATTTTCGGAAATACGTTTTGCCTGTTCTCCCTCTTTGGAAACAATTCTATTGATAATGATATCTTTATTTGGAGAATTTTCTCCGTTTTCTTTACAATCAATCTTATAATTTTCTTTGTTAAGATTAGCCCATGTTACTTTTTTATTGCTTTGTTTTTCAATGATTCTAAAACGAAAAAATAAGGTATCTGCATTTTTCGAATAGAATGGTTTGGCTTGAAACATATCAATCGTATAGTTTGCTTCTCTCAGTTCTTCGCTCGGTCTGGGTTCCAAATTCTGTTTATTATTCTCCTCCTGCGCATTCATGGAAGATAACAAAAGGATGGATAGTAATAGCAAAAATAAATATTGTTTTTTCATCTTATTATTGATTTATGTTTTTGATTATCTTTTTCGTCTTGTCCATCTTTTTAATTCTTTAAATAATACGGCATTCTCTTTTTCATCTGCGCCAATTTGATTATTCCATTCATTTTTGGTAAAGAAGTATAATTTTTCATCTTCGTGGCAATAGATAACAGACAGTTCATATTCGTTATGAAGCAACAGGTCGCAGAGATACGACAAGTGTTCTACCATTAATAAACAACCTATTGGATAAGGGTACTCTTTTTTATATTCGTTAAAATCATCAATAATCATTTCCCGTTCTCTGCATTTTCCATAGAAATAACCTCGTAATCCGGTTCTGTCGGGTATTATTGTCATATCTAAATCAATGATAGCGGCGCCGCTCAAAAGCACTTTATTAAAGAGCCTTGTTTTATGTTCTACATTAATACTGTAGTAATTAGATATTACAGATTTTCCGGGTGGGGCAATAGCCCATTGATAGAGTGTTTCTAACGAAAGGGTTTGTTGCAGGTCGGTATCATTATTCATATTACCATTTAGTTTTGGAGTAAAAAAAGCGGTTTCCAAATCGGGGGTATTGCTGTCAATCACTATTGCCAACATACGTCCACGATGTTGACTGTGCGCCAATTGAGATTGCACATTCAAATCCTGGCTCGACAAAAAGAGTCCTAATCCGGGGTGAGAGTGCATCCATGCCGTATGCACATATTCATTACCGGTTTGTTCGCACAATTTCTCTATGGCGTAATCTAAAGTAATTCCTATTTTGGCGCCAAAATTTAATACATATTCTCCATAAACGGCATCATCGGATGGTTCTACAACCGATTCAATACTTATATCATATATTTGTTGTTCGGTGTTCGGAACATACTCCCAGCGTCCTACCAAAAAACAACCGGTTTCATTGGTTTTGTCGCCATATTTTAAAAAGTTGGAAAAGAATTTATAGATATCCAAAATTACCTGTCTGCTAAAATATACGTTTCTAATACTGCTGTTTTCCAATAAATCAAGCATTTCAATTTCATAATATACGGTATCAAGTTTCGCTTTTATGTCATCCAACCCAACGGTATAAGAAATTACTTCAATAGCATCGGGTTCTTCAATAAGCAACCCGCTTGTACCCGAATTTTTCTGTTTTCGTTCTTTTTTTTCAAGGATGTTATTCAGCAAGATTACTCTTACATAAAAAATAGTTCCTATTATGAGTAATAAAAATAATATAATACCTATGATAAGGAATCTGGTAGATAAAAATTGGTTTTTGGGAGCTGTTTCTTCCGGTAGAGTTATGGATTCGTTTTTACTCAAATTTTCATCTATAAATTCATTATAATCCTCATCATAGTCATCATAATACGCATCGTCGTTGGCAGTTTGTTTTTTTGTATCTTTTGAAATTTGAGAAAATTCCTTTTTATTTATTTTTTCTTTTTCTTCTGTTTTTTTATTATTATTGGGAGCTGGAGATGATGATGATGATTCATTTTGAGGTGTTTCTGATCTATTTTCAGAGTTCGTTTTATTCTCAAAGAATTGAGATGGAATATTCTCTTTTGTTTGCTCGGAAGGTTCTTTGGTTTGAGTATCTTTTCCTGCAGTTGTAACAGATATGCTCTCTTTGCTGTTTATTTTTTTTTCATTCTCATTTAAATTATAATAAATAATTTTTGCCGGTTTTGTTTCAACATTATCAAAATAATATCGCCCCCCACTTTTAATAAGTACTGCATTTTCTTTCATGCCTGACAACATGAAACCACATGGGAAAACTTTCTTTTCTTTCCCTATCTCTGAAGGAACCTGATATTTATTTTCAATATAATCATCCTTAACTTTCTGTTCTTTTTGAAAAAGAATGATTGTATTATCCTTATTATTTATAATCTTAATACTTTTATCTGTTTCATCATATATTGCTGTTACGTTTTGTGCAACAGCCATTTGTACTTCTGTTACAGCAAACAGTACTGACAAAACCATAATTACAGTTTTCATCAAGAAGTTCTTTCTGTTTTTTGTTAGCAAGCGATTATACATTTTGTTCTCCTTTTATGGTTATAATATTTTTTTCATCGGAAAGGAGCATTTGTCGTTCTTCTTCTTCCTGTTGATATTTTGCTTGTTTTTCCTGTTCTTTTTTCACTTTTTTCATCATCAATCCCGATTTTATTTGTGTAAATACAGGCACAATAGCCATTACTGCCAACAAACAAATTCCAATTGTAATCAAATTTTGAATTTTATTTTTTTTCTCATCAGGGCTGCTCACTTTTTCCAATTGAGTGAGTTTATAAGATGTATTTTCCAAAAATTTATCAAATTCAAAGTGCAATTCATCCAGCGTTTCATTATTTTTCCATAATTCGGTATGCTCCTTTTTAAGATTATACTTATTTTTTATTATTTGTAATTCTTTACGATATTCCTCTATTTTTTCTTGGGTAATATTATTTGAGTCAATTTGTAATATCGTATTGTACAGTTCTTGCGTTTCATTTATAAGATCTGATAAAAAATTCTTCCATCTTTCATTGTTTGTTGAATCTTTTTGTTCTTCACTGTTATTGTATGGCAGTATCTCTTTATCAATATCCAACGTCGTTTCTTCAATGATTTCAATTTCTTCATTTTCTTCATTTTCTTTACTCACGGGAGTTGCAGGTTTTGTGGTAAAGAAATCTTCGGGAAGTTTTGATTCCTGTCCACTGCAACACAAAGCGGCGGTTAGAAAAAGAACAGTAAAAAAGAAATAAGTAATCTTCATCGTTTATTTTTTTAAGAGATCTTCAATTGCTTTACACCACTCTTCAAATGCTTCATAATATTTGGAGCAATTTTGATAACCGGAATCTTTATCTTTATAATCTTTAATAATTCTTTGATATGTTCGATAATGAGAGTCTCTTTGAGCATCGGTAAGAGGTTGACCGTATATTTGCTTAGAAATATTAAATCGAAGTTTAGCAAGCATATCATTAACCCCACTCAACTTATTACAATTTATCTCTTTTTCTTCCTCTTTTTCTTCTTCTTTTGGTTTTGAAATTTGTTTTTGTTTTTGTTTTTCTTTTAAACAATCCTGTTTTAATTCATCAAGTTTTTTATTATACTCGGTAATAGCGTTATTTTTGGCTATAAGCGCTTGATTATAAGATTCCATTAATTTTTTTAGGTTATCACAATTTGCGTATTTTTCATACTGCTTATCCACTCCATTTTTTTCTGGTTCTTCTCCATAAGACTTTTTAGTAATCTCCTTATCTTCAAGAAGAATAGTACAATTATATAGGTTCAAAACGTTCATCTCTTTTACTATATCATCTTTTTCATTTTGCAATGTTTGTATTTCTGAAGAAAATCCTGTTACATCATAATCATAACAAATATCTTTTAATGTAATATTTAGCGTGAGTTCTGCCAAATATTCTAATTCTATTTCTCTACTTGATTGATCATTTTTAGGTATTTTAGAACCCACGTATAAATTCATGGATATTTTACAAATACCCTCTTTTCTTGCAGGCGATTCTCTGAAATTAAAACTTAATTCCGAATCCGGATCTTTAACTTCAAGTTTTTTTATAACATCATTCTCATCTTCCAATTTAAGATGAATCAGTTTTTTTGTATCAATCCCTTGTTTTACAATCCTTTTTTCAGTTGTATTTTTATTAAGTTTTTTACCAAACCAAACTTTGTTATCCTTTTTTTTAACTTCTTTATAATACCATTCATTCGGGAATAAATAGATAAATTCATTTCCACGTTCATCATATTTTTTAAATGTAAGGGTAATCAGTCTATTTGTTTTATCCCAATTCAAAATCATTGGAAGTTTCATTTCTTCATCTCTATCTCTTTTTATTCTACTACCTTTTATATCTCTTGTATCTCTTTCTCCCCGTACCATTTTTAAAAGAATCTCTTTTTCATATTTTTCGTCAGAATTTAGTGTTATATCTATACTTTTTTGTGAAAATCCTCTTATTGTTATGAGGAAAATAAGAAAAATAAATATTTTAATTTTCAGATTCATAATGAGATGTTTTTTTAATTTTTATTTTTAATCAATAATTCTATTTCAATGGGTTTACATTTAGCCATAAAAGTATAAGGTTTTCCATTGTTTGATATGGGAGGTCTTGATACATAAAACTGCAAAGAAAATAGTAGTGGTTCGCCGGGTATGGGGTTTAATAGCTCTAAAAAGATGGGTTTTGCATTTATTGTAACTATTTCATAACCATTATCAAAATCTCTATATAAAGTTATTTTTTTATGAGATGGTAAAAGTTTATTAAATTTTTCCCATGCAGATGACCAAGGTGGGGATACATTTTTATCTATGATTAATAAATCGGAAAAAACTATTTCTTTGGAAAAAAACCAAACGCTATAACCATAATCTAAAACGCCATCGTTTCCAACCATGATAACCAGCACGTTTTTGTCGGTAATACTAAAAGTAAGGGGTAAAGTTAATAGAAAATCATCTTTTTCTTTGCTGCAATCCAACAACCGGGTTTTTGTATGCACGGGTGTATTGGGATATAGTTCTACTTCTAACTGTGCGGCTGCCCACATAAAACTACAGCATAAAATTACAAAAAGTAAGAGTTCTTTTTTCATTATTTCACTAAAAATTTTTCTGAATAATTATGATTATCTACGATAAGTGTGAGGATATATATTCCGGTAGCCATTGGTTTACAAATATTTATATTGTTCCAACTGTTTATTTTTTGTTCCCAAATTTTTTCACCCATTGCGGAGTACACTGTAATGGGGTAACTTTTTTTATTTTCCTGGGGCAGTTTTTCTTTATTAAAAGAAACGGTAAAACAGTTTTCCACAGGGTTTGGGAATATGGTAAGGAGAGGGGAGGAAGAACTTTCGGGGTTGTGAATGTAAGGTTCAGTAAAACTTCCGCATTTGCTGGTTGATTCTATTTCTGAAACAAAAACTTTGTATGCACTTCCAACTATCAATTTTCTTGGTTTATCATCCTTAGTTTTATAATTTTGCGGGTAATAGTACTGTTTGGTAGCATTATCTACTATCATGTCATCCTCATACCATTGAAAATTGAAATTTGCTGTTTCTTCTACATTATTTATTGGGTATATTAAAATATAGGGTGTTCCGTGTTCGTCGGTTTTTGTGATGATTGGGTTAACGGAGAGTAGAGGTTTAACGGTGATTTCTTTTTCACGTGCCGTACTTTCGCATTTATTACTATTGATTGCAATAACAGAAATTTTGCATTTTTCAGTACCTGCAATAACAGTGATTTCGTTGTTAGCACTGTGTTTAATTTTCCAGGAAGTATCCGATAGCGACCATTCATAAGATATATTGTCTTCTTTTTTTACAGAATAGGTTAATTCTGTTCCTGGGCAAACTGAAATTTCTCCTTGTATTTCTTCTGGTTGGGAGGGGAGAGGGAGGAGGGTTGCTATTACAGAGGTTCGTGAAGTCGAAAGACAACCTGTGATTGGATTATTTGCTTCTACATAATAAGTTGCAGTTGTATCAATCAATGGAGAATAAATTGTGCTATCGCACAACTGAGTGCCGCCGGTAGGTGAATCATACCAACATACGTATGCACCCAAGCTGGCTGTTGCTTTTAAAGTTACCTGTCCGGGACCACATCTTTCGGCAGGTGTTGTGTCTGTAATAGAGGGGAGAGCGTTGATGGTCAAGTTCAAGGTAATGATGCTGTCGCAGCCGTTCACTGAATTAAGAGGATGCTCGTAAATGCCAGCCGTGGTGAGCAGCGTTCCGAAGAAATTGTAACTGTCGCCTTGGCAGATGGAAGCAGTAATTGGTGTGGTGAAAATTGGATTCACCGTTACCTCCATTGTTGTGCTGCTTTCATCAACGCATTGATCTGCATCCGGCACAAAGATGTAAACATCGCTTGTAGTTACCGTTGAGGTATTTATCTCCGTTACAATTGTTCCTAACGGAAATTCCCAATGACCGGTAATGTTGCTTACCATGGTCGGTAAGGTTTGAGGAATTGGAGGGTCGTTTTGGCAATAGGTTATTGTGATGCTGCTGAAATCCAAGGTCGTGTTGCCATTTACCGTTACCAATGCCGAAGAGGAGATAATCGTGCCACCGCAGGTTGCCGCTGTCGCTTTTCTTCGGTAATACATGTTGCTTGTTAACGTCGGTGTTGTAT
>JGI24702J35022_10002375_pt1 | contig 11513 bp, 6 predicted proteins | sample TergutTh196P4_FD_35022 | JGI IMG/M metagenome (IMG submission 35022)
CGGCCGTCAACGGCATCATAAGCACTAACGGACTGGCGTGGACACCATGCCCCTACACGGACGGCGATCTCAGCAGCGATCCAACATGGATGGCCGATGAATGGGACGGCGCGACATGGACCCTGATCGGCACCGAGCAGCGCATAACATCGTTGTTTTTAGTCAACGAACATCTGACCGGCAAACTGGACGTGTCCGGATTGACCGCGCTGAAAGAGCTATATTGCAGCGGCAATAGCCTTACCGAGCTGGACGTTACCAACAACACCGCGCTGATAAGTCTGAGTTGCAGCTACAACAGCCTGGAAGATCTGGACGTTACCAACAACACCGCGCTGACAGGGTTGTCTTGCAGCGGCAATAGCCTTACCGAGCTGGATGTTTCCAGCAACACCGCGCTGCTACAACTGTATTGCAACAACAACAGCCTGGAAGAGCTGGATGTTTCCAACAACATTGCGCTGACTTCACTCTATTGCAACAACAACAGCCTGACCGAACTGGATGTTTCCAACAACATTGCGCTGACAGAGCTGATTTGCTGGAACAACAGTTTGGAAGAGCTGGACGTTACCAACAACACCGCGCTGATCCTACTGGCTTGCGACAACAACAGCCTGGAAGAGCTGGACGTTACCAACAACACCGCGCTGACGACTCTGGATTGTAATAGCAACAGCCTGACCGAACTGGACGTTACCAACAACATTGCGCTGAAGGTTCTGGTTTGCGACAACAACAGTTTGGAAGAGCTGGACGTTACCAACAACATTGCGCTGACACAGCTGATTTGCGGCAACAACAGCCTGGAAGAGCTGGATGTTTCCAACAACATTGCGCTGACGTGGCTGGATTGTAACGACAACAGTTTGGAAGAGCTGGATGTTTCCAACAACATTGCGTTAACACATCTGGATTGCAGCGGCAACAGTTTGGAAGAGCTGGATGTTTCCAACAACATTGCGCTGACATATCTGAATTGCAGCAGCAACAGTTTGGAAGAGCTGGATGTTTCCAACAACATTGCGCTGACATATCTGAATTGCAGCAGCAACAGCCTGGAAGAGCTGGATGTTTCCAACAACATTGCGCTGACATATCTGAATTGCGAGCACAACAGCCTGACCGGGCTGGATGTTACCAATCTGGCAGATCTTTATTATCTTTACGTGAGGTACAATAATATGTCTGGTACCGGCGATGTGACAGGTGCTGAGTCTCTTTTGAATTTCCCCGCACTGGGCTGGGACAATGATTATTTCTACTTCAGCCCTCAGAACGACATAACGCCGCCTTCGCTATCTTCGGGCAGCGCTGACAGGACGAGCGATATCGCCGCGACGATCGAATTCGATACTAACGAAGCGGGTAACGCATATTACGTCGTTCTTGCGTCAGGGGCACCTGCGCCTACTGGTACAGCGGTCGCATCGACAGGGACGTCTTTAGGTGCGGCAACGCTCGGAACGAACAGCGGCATGAGCGTTGTGTTAACGGCAGGAGAGAAAGATATCTACGTCGTAGTAGAGGATGCGGCAGGCAACATCAGCGATCCGCTGAAGATCACCGTTCCTGAGTTCATAATCGACACAACGCCGCCTTCGTTATCAGATGGCAGCGTCAACAGGACCAGCGATATCGCCGCGACGGTCGAATTCGATACTGACGAAGCGGGTAACGCATATTACGTTGTCCTTGCGTCAGGGGCACCTGCGCCCACAAGCGCAGAGGTCGCAGCGGGAACATCTCTCGGCGCGGCAACGGTCGGAACGAACAGCGGCATGAGCGTTGTGCTGACGGCCGGTGAGAAGGATATCTACGTCGTAGTGGAGGATGCGGCGGGCAACATCAGCGATCCGCTGAAGATCACCGTTCCTGAGTTCATAATTGACACGACGCCGCCTTCGTTATCAGATGGCAGCGTCAACAGGACCAGCGACACCGCGGCGACGATCGAATTCGATACTGACGAAGCGGGTAACGCATATTACGTTGTCATTGCGTCTGGGTCGACCGCGCCTACAAGTGCGGCGATCGTTTCATTGGGGACATCATTGGGTGCAGTGACGGCAGGAACGAACAGCAAGGCCGTTGTGCTGACGGCAGGAGCGAAGGACATCTGCGTTGTGGTAGAGGATGCGGCGGGCAACATCAGCGCTCCGCTGAAGATACCGGCGGCGGCATCGTCGGCAGGGACGGAAAAGTCGGCACCGGCCGGCGGCGATGACGGCGGCGGACTGAACGGAACGCTGATTCTTGTTATCGCGGTTGTTGTCCTGGCCGTTGCGATCGGCGCCGTGTACTTCCTGTTCCTCAGGAAACCGTAACGGTAACGTAACGCACGCAAAAAAAAAACAATTTCAAAGACGGGGCCAAAACCCCGTCATTATGTTTTTATCATTTGCCGAGAGGATCGTTCACTAGCAGGACGATGCGTTGTCTTATTCATTCGCCGGATGATCAGTTCTCAGGGTCCTGTCCGGCGAGACCGGCGACGGCCTTTTCAGCGCCCGCATGACCCTGCGCGGCCGCCTTTGCATACCATTTCTTTGCCTCGTCAATATTCTTTTCCACGCCGATGCCTTCTTCGTAATAGCGGCCGATTATGAACTGCGAACCCGCGTCACCCTGTTCCGCGCCGACCATATGTTTCTCGAACGGGGTTATTTCTGATGACGGCGCTTTGCCGCAGTATTCCTCAATAAGCTGCCGCGAGTATACGTGGCCCTGCTTCGCGGCGCGTGTGTACCACTTTATCGCCGCATCTTCGTCCGCCGCGGTCCCTATGCCGTTCGCATAATGATGTCCGACGTAATACTGAGCCAGCACGTGACCCGTTGCCGCCGCCTTAAGGTACCATTCCAGCGCCTTTTTATCATCCTTTTCGACGCCCCGGCCTTCGGAGTAGCATTGCGCCAGGAAATACTGCGATTTCCCGTAGCCGGCGTTCGCCGCCATCGTATGCCACCTGAACGCCTCGCCGATGTTCCTTGGGACGCCTGTGCCTTTGCTTAAGCATACGCCGACGTGGTACTGCGACCTGTGATGTCCGTTCTTCGCCGACCTCAGGAACCATATGTATCCTAATTTCTCATTCTTCTTCACTCCGCGGCCGTTGATGTACGCCTCGGCGACATTGAACTGCGCCGTTGCGTTGCCGCCGTTCGCTGATCTGAGGAACCATCTGAACGCTTCCCTGTCATTCTTGCTTACGCCGTTGCCTTCTATGTATCTCTGCGCAACGTTGAACTGCGCATAATCGGAATCGTGCTCCGCGGCCATCAGGAACCATCTGAACGCTTCCTTCTCGCTTTTCTGGACGTCCCTTCCGTCGGAGTACATATGTCCGAGCGTTACCATGGCGTCCTTCTGTCCGAGCTCCGCGGCCGTCTTGTAAAGTTCCAAAGCCTTTTTACGGTCGCGGTCGGCGCCGCGCCCGCGCTGATAGCATTGCGCCAATCCGTACAACGCGTTCACCGAACCGTGACCTGACGCGACGGAGAACCATCCGAACGCATATAACGGATCTTCCTCGGTACCGATGCCCTCAAGATAGAAACGTCCGAGTTCGCATTCCGCGTCCGCCGACCCGGTGTCGGCAAGTTCTGAGATCATGCTGAACGCTTTCTTTCTGTCCTCGGGAACGCCGATGCCTTCGGCGTAACATCTTATCACATCTATCGGCGCGCCTCTGTGCCCCTTATCGGCGGCGGTGCTGAACAGCTCGAAAGCTTTCTTTTTGTCGGCGGGGACGCATGCCCCGTTCCTGTACATCATCGCAAGTTCGTATATCGCGTCCATGTGACCTTTCTCGGCGGCGCTGCTGTAAAGGCGGAACGTTGCGTCGATATCCGATGTAACTCCCGTCCCGTAATAATAGAAACGGCCGAGCATGTACATTGCGCCCGCTTTGCCTTTGCCGGACGCTTCCTTCAGGCGGTCGAACGCAGCCTTCGCGTCAAAGTTCCATCCCGCCTCCTTGTAGAGGGCGATCGCTCCCGCGGAGCGCCTGTCACCTTTCTCCGCGGCGCGCAGATACCAGAGTATTGCCTCGTCATCATCCTTCTCCACCGCTATACCGTTGGAATAGCATTGCCCCATCATATATTCCGAGGACGTATGACCGAGATCGGCCGCCATCTCATACCATTTGAATGATTCGTTCTCGTCCACTGCGGTCTCGTTGCCCAACGCGTGATATTGGGCGAGCTCGAACATCGCTGTTACGTTCCCCGCGGCGGCGCTAGCTTTCATCTCGTCGAGCGACACGCCCGTCCATATGTTTGCCGATATAAGAAGTTAATTTATTCGTGCGGATGTGTGCCATGTATTATTAATAACTTAATGTGTTGCGTACATCATGGGGAAGAAGAGATGGAAGGACCGCCGCGACGGTTATTATCTTTACGACGCGGACCCTATGCATAAATTGATGCCCTTCCTCATGCCCAAGCGCACCGAATGTGAGGTGTTTCTGAAAGAAAGTATTGACATGACCTCCGTTCTGAGATATCTTGATGAGAAGAAAAGGACGGAAGGAAATAAAATAACACTTTTCTCGCTTCTTATGTCAACGCTGGTTAGAACGATCGCCCTGCGCCCCGACCTTAATAATTTCATCGCAGGCCATCGTCTGTACAGAAGGAAGAACATTGATATCGGCTTCGTCGTGAAGAAGGAGTTCACCGACACGGGTGCCGAAACGGTCGTAAGGATAACGTTCGATCCCTCGTCCACCGTCACGGAAGTGAGCGAAAGATTATACGCGCACGTGAGTGAATTCAGAGAGTCGGAGTCGGCCGGCGCCGACAGTACGGTGAGAACGCTGTCAAGGCTTCCGCGTTTCGCAACGAGGTCGTTCATAGCGTTCCTGAGATTTTTAAATTACTATGGAAAAGTTCCCAAAAGTCTTATAGATTCCGATCCGAACTTCGCGTCGGCGTTCGTCGCGAACCTCGGAAGCCTGAAGGCCAACGCGCCCTTCCACCATCTGAACAATTGGGGTACGGGCTCACTGTTCATCACGATAGGCGCGACGGAAGAAAGAGTATGCGCCGTTGACGGCATAGCAACAATAAGAACGTTCATGGACGTCGCTTTCACCGTCGACGAGAGGATAGCGGACGGTTATTATTTCGCCAAGTCTATTAAGGTCATGCGCGATATACTCTCCAACCCCTCAGCACTTGAGACGCCGCTGCGAACGGAGGAATCAGCCGAATGAACGATGCGCCATGGATGAGACACTACGGCAATGTGCCTTCATCCCTCCGGTATCCGGAGGGTAGTATATACGATGTTCTGGAAAGAGCGGGGAAAGGTCACGAGGACCAGTGCGCATACGAGTTCATGGGCAGGAACGTCTCATATTCAAAACTGATATCCGATGTCGCGGATGCGTCCGCGTCCCTGAGGGCGCTCGGAGTTAAGAAAGGGGACAGGGTGATGATATGCCTTCCCAACGTGCCGCAGGCCGTGACGATGTTCTATGCGATAAGCAGGATCGGCGCCGTGGCGGTGATGGTCCACCCGTTATCGTCAAAGAATGAGATAGAGTTCTACATCAGCAATTCGGGAAGCGAGATCGCAGTAACGCTGGACAGGTTCTGCAAGGCGTTCGAAGGCCTTGAAAGGACGACCACGCTCAAGAAGCTCGTGGTCGTCGATATATCCAGAGGACTCGGACCTCTGATGAAGGCCGTCTATAAAATAAGGTCAAGGATACCGAAGGCGGCCACCGGCGATCATGTGATGTCATGGGAGGACATGATATCCGCCGGTGCCGGCGGTAATAATGAGAGAACTGCCGCGGACGCGAAGGACGTTGCCGTGATACTTTACACGGGAGGAACAACGGGAACGTCGAAAGGCGTTCTTTTATCAAATCTCAATTTTAATGCAACGGCGTTGCAGACGTATGTGATGGGGCAGTACGAGATAAGCAGAGAGGACTCGATGTTAGGCGTCCTTCCAATGTTCCATGGTTTCGGGCTGTGCATAGGGATGCACATGACGCTCATGCATTCCGCGAAACTGATACTCGTTCCGGTGTTCACTTCCGATTACTACGCAAAGCTGATAAAGAAGAAGAGGCCGACGTTCATCGCCGGCGTTCCGACACTGTTCGAATTAATGATAAGGAACAGGCGTCTCAAGGACGCGGACCTCTCTTTCCTGAGAGGCGTCTTCGTGGGAGGCGATACTCTTACCGTCGATCTCAAAAGAAGGGTGGACGCGTTCCTGAAAGAACGCGGTTCACAGTCAACGATACGCGAGGGCTACGGACTTACCGAATGCGTCACAGCGTCATGCCTCACACCCATAGATGAGTACAGAACGGGAAGCATTGGTATTCCTTTTCCGGACACATTCTACAAGGTGGTCGCCGTCGGCACCACGGACGAGGTGCCGTACGGCACCGACGGCGAGATATGCATATCCGGGCCGTCCGTCATGATCGGTTATAATAAAGAACCGCAGGAAACGGCGAACGTTCTGAAGACGCATGATGACGGTAAGTTATGGCTGCACACCGGCGACGCGGGCATGATGGACGAAGAGGGATTCATATACTTCAGGCAAAGGCTGAAGAGAATGATCATAAGCTCCGGCTATAACATATATCCGAGTCAGATAGAGAATGTGCTGGATTCGCACCCGTTCGTGCAAAGCTCATGCGTCATAGGCGTTCCCGATGAGATACGCATACAGTCGGTCAAGGCGTTCGTCGTTCTGAAGAATGACGCAAAGGAGAATGAAGTGACAAAGCAGCAGATAAGCGACTACTGCAAAGAGAACATCGCCAGGTACGCGGTACCGACTGATATAGAGTTTATCGACGAGCTTCCGAAAACGAAGGTGGGAAAGGTCGCTTACACCGAACTGGAGAAGCTGGAAACCAACCGGAAAGTACTTTCGGTGCGGGAACGCGCCCTGTGAGAATCGATTTAGGTTATCCTAAATCTTAAATACGTATTACTGTTACGCTGTTAATATGGCAACAGGCAACCGCGAGGACTATCTTCTGCGCATCCTTCGTCTTACGGATGGCGAAGGTGTCGCGAAAACAACGGACATCGCGGCGCTTATGAACGTTTCCGCGGCAAGCGTCACGGAGATGCTGAGAGCGCTGGCGGAGGACGGTTCCATCGTGTACGAAAAGTACAAAGGCGTCTCGCTGACGCCCGAAGGCCTTATACAGGCCAGGCGCCTGCGCGACAAGCACCAGATAGCCGAACGTTTCTTAATGGACATCCTTGACAAGGAGCAGGGCGCGGCGCACGAGGAAGCATGCAGAATGGAACATATCCTTTCCGACGAATCGGCAAAGAACATGTGCCGTATCATCGGCGCCTCCGATGTTTCCGCGTGCGAGGTATGCGGCACCGAATGCATAAAGAAGATATCGGGCGTGCAGATGAACAGACTGCCGCCGGGGACACCCGGAAAGATATCGCACCTGAAATGCGACGACCCCGAGAAGATAAAGAAGCTTGTGTCGATCGGCTTCGTTCCGGGGCGTTCGGTATCGCTGGTTAACAGAACGAGCAACAACGGCCCCATGATCTTTCATCTTGGCGAGTCGAACATAGCGCTGGACCAGGACCTCGCGTCGCTTGTGTTCGTGGACGCCGGCACGTGATACGATGAGAGAGATGCAGGTAACCCTCATAGGTCAGCCCAACGCAGGGAAATCGTCTCTTTTCACGCGTCTGACGGGCGTCGGCGTGATAATATCGAATTACGCGGGAACGACGGTGGAGTTCGAAGAGGCGACGATAACAAGGAACGGTGTGAACATACACGTTCACGACCTTCCCGGGACGCACTCGCTGTCCGGAAATTCTGATGATGAAAAAGTGGTAATGAAAGCGCTGACAGAGGATGCCGGCGATGTTGTCATTGTTGTTGCGGACGCGTCGAACATCGAAGGCAGCATGGTACTCTGTTTCGAAACGATGGAGTTAGGCATTCCGGTGATACTCGCGCTGAACAAGATGGACGCGGCGGTAAAGAAATTCGACACCGACGTGGATAAACTGAGGGATATCCTTAAAATTCCGGTGATGCCCGTCTCGGCGAGATCGGCGATGGGCGTCGATGAACTTCTGGATGAAGTGATACGCTACGAAAAGAAGGAAACTGATTTCAAGGTACGGTATGACAGCCACGCGGAGGCGTACATAAAAGAACTGATACCGATGATCTTCGTGAACGGACTTGACGAGCGCGGCGTCGCGGTAAAACTTCTTGAAAAGGATGCGACAATATCCCCTCTCGTCAGTGACGAGGCAAAGGATGCCGCGGAAAGAATGGCATCTGAATTTGAAACAACTCACGGCGAATCGATAAACGTGCATATAGCAAGAGATCGTTACGGCCAAGCCGGGATAATAAAGAACGAGGTGCAGCGGAAGACCGTACGCGAAAGGTCGTTCTCCGAAAAACTGTCGGACGCGGCCACCGCTCCCGCAACGGGCATACCGTTGCTGATCGCAGTGCTTTTCATAACGTTCTCCTCATTCATATTAATAAGCGGTGTACTCGAATCGCTGATATCGGAGGCGTACCGCTCATTGGCCGGCGATTCGTTAAGCAGCTTTGGTGAAGAAATAGGCGGCGAGATCGGAAAGGCGGTGATGGAAGGCGTCGACAAGAGCATAGAGGCAATTCTCACGTTAGTGATACCGTTCATAATGCTCTTTTACGTTATACTCGGCATACTGGAAGATTCCGGATATATGCCGAGAGCCGTCGTATTATTGGATCGCGTCATGCACAGGCTCGGCCTTCACGGCGGTGCCTTCATACCGATGATGGTGGGCATCGGATGCAATGTGCCGGCGATAATGGCAACGCGCGTCATTGCGTCGAAGAGGGAACGTCTCATCGTGAGCACGCTGATAGTCATGGCCGTTCCGTGTTCCGCGCAGCTGGCGATAATATTGGGCGCAACCGGAAAGTACGCCGGCGTCCTGGCGGCGTTCTCGATATTTTTGGTACTCTTGGTGATGATCTTCGCGATCGGCATACTGATGAACAGATGGATGAAGTATGAGCCGTCAAGCCTGGCGATGGAGATGCCCGACCTTTCGATGCCGTCTGCGAGGAACGTCGCGTTCAAGACGTGGGACCGGTGCAAAGATTTCTTCATGATAGCGTTCCCGCTGCTTGTCGTGGGAAGCATCGTACTGGAAATATTGCTGCAGTTCGGTCTTCTCGACGTTCTCATCGAACCGTTCTCATTCATAACGGTGACAATGCTCGGCCTTCCCGGTGTCGTGATAATAGCGTTCATCATGGGCATCCTGAGAAAGGAGATGGCCGTCGGGATGCTGATGATACTGGCGATGCAGGGCGGCGTCCCGCTGGCGGATTTCATGACGGGCGATCAATTCCTTGTTTTCGGTCTCGTCATGGCAATATATATACCATGTTTGGCAACGATGGCCGTTCTCTGGAGGGAGTTCGGGATAAAGAACACCGCATTGATATCGGGAACGTCGCTAATTGTTGCGCTGCTCATCGGAACGGCATTCAATGCCGTTCTGTCGGTGATATGAACGAAACGGTCAGCGATGCGCGAATACTGCACTGATGCCGTTCTTATCATTCTTCTCGATCTTTACGAAACCTACTCTCTCGAACTGAACGATATCGTTCTTTTCGGCGAGCAGAGCCCTCTCCGCCGTTCCTTTCATGACCGAGCCGTCAGGCATATGAACTTCAGCGGGAACGCCCGACGATACCCACTGAACGGCGCGGACACCTTTCTTCAGAACGGATACGTCGTTGCCCGAATACTTCGCGGGCTCGCCGAACTCCAGATTGCAAAGGTCCTTCAGTCTTATCGTTCCGGTCTCACGGAAATTGTCCGCGTCATTCGATGATATGGATACGTTCATCTTTCCCGATATCGAATAATCGCGCGTCCCTCTTTCCGGATGGTCGGGATGCAGAGGCGCCTTTCCTTTGAGCATATCTATGCCGGCAATATCGAACGGGACGGGGTCCTGAACGAAGAAGTATCTGTTCGCGCCGTCATCAATAATGTCGCGGTTCATCGCGTACAGTGTGTCCCATGTGAATTGTATGTCAATTTGCTTCATTCCGGCTTCCGTCCAGTACCTTCGTATCGCTTCCGGCCTTATCCCGCGTTTCTTCATCGCTCTCAGCGTTCCTGTGCGTACGTCGTCCCATCCTGTGTACTCGTTATCACGTATGCCTTGTTTTATTATCGACGTCTTAAGTACCGACTCGGGAATGCTTACGAGACCGTAATGATAGAAATGCGGCGCCTTCCATCCCATGTGCCTGTAGATGTACTCCTGCCTGAACGTGTTGTTCAGATGATCCTTACCGCGTATCACGTGCGTCATACCGAGAAGATGATCGTCTATCGCCACAGAGAGATTCATCATCGGATATACGTTATACTTCGTACCGATGCGGGGATGCGGATGATCGACGATGCGCAACGCAACGAAGTCCCGAACAGCAGGATTAGGATGTTTCAGATCGGTCTTCACAACGGCGATGGCCTCGCCTTCCGCGTAACCGTTCGATAACAGCCTATCGTAACGCTCCATTTGCTCTTCCTTCGGAAGATCACGGCACGGACATGCCCGCATATTCTCCTTTAATTCGCGCCAGTGATCGGCGTTGCACGTGCAGACGTACGCCTGTCCTTTTTCGATCAGTTCTTTTGTAACATCGTAATAGATAGGAAAGCGATCGCTCTGTATCACCGTCTCATGAACTTTCACGCCCAGCCATTCAAGGTCCTCCGGTATCATGTCGTACGCTTCCGGAGCTATCTTCTCGGGATTCGTGTCCTCGAATCTGTTTATCAATTTGCCGTCATATCTTTTGACGTACTCGTCATTCAGTACCGATACACGGGAATGGCCGATGTGCAGCGGACCGGAAGGTCCGGGAGCTATCCTCATCACCACGCCTTTATCGGCATCGTCCAGCGCGGGAAGTTCGTACACGCGCTCTTTCTTCTCCCTTACCATAAGCTCGGGGGACAAAGACCGCAGTTCCTTTGTCTGCGCGTCCAGTGACATTTTGTTGACGTCCGATACGACGGCGTCGATCATCGGGATTATTTCGGACGATCTGCTTCTGAGCTCAGGGAACTCGCCCAATATCTTACCGACGACGGATTTCGGATTTGCGGTGCCTTTGAAGAACACCGCGTTCTGCAGCGCATATTTCCTTATTGAATCCTGTATTGGATCGGACATTGATGTAGCGAACATCCGTCACGTATATTATTCTGATTGCGAAGTATCTCGTTCATACGGCAAGTACTTCGTTCATACGGCAAGTACTTCGTTCATACGGCAAGTACTTCGTTCATACGGCAAGTACCTTGTTTATACGGCGGCAATTGTTTATTAACTGTACATGCGATAATGTCAGCAATCGGATCCGGTGCGTACGAGCGCGTACGCACAAACCCGACAAAAGGAGTGATGCGCATGGAAAAAAGCAAAAATAAATTATGG
>JGI24702J35022_10002376_pt1 | contig 11512 bp, 10 predicted proteins | sample TergutTh196P4_FD_35022 | JGI IMG/M metagenome (IMG submission 35022)
GTGTTTCGGCGGGGACAAAGTCCCTGCCGAAACCTATTTATATGTTTTGCCTTCGGCAAAACTCCTTATCTTCACTCTTCACTTTTCACTCTTCACTCTTTGTTATAATGAAGCTTCTTTTAAAGCATTCATAATCGCTTCGGCTTTTTGTCTGCATTCGTTAAACTCTTTTTCAGCAACGCTGTCGGCAACCACTCCTGCGCCTGACTGTATGTAAACTTTTCCCTTGTGCAGTTTTGCCATTCTTATTGCTATGCACGTGTCCATATTTCCGGTAAAATCTATATATCCGATTGCGCCGCCGTATGTTCCGCGTTTATGTCCTTCCATGTTATCGATTATTTCGCAGGATCTTTTTTTTGGCGCGCCGGAAAGCGTTCCTGCGGGAAGAATAGCTCCTAAAGCGTCCAATTGGTCATAACCGTTTTTAAGTTTTCCGGTAACCACGGAAGCTATGTGGCATACGTGCGAAAATTTTAAGATCTTCATATATTCGGACACTTTCACGCTTTCAAATTCGCTGATTTTTCCCAAATCGTTTCTGCTTAAGTCAACAAGCATATTATGTTCGGACAATTCTTTTTCGTCTTTCAATAAATCGGAAATAAGCTTATCGTCTTCCTGCGCATTTTTACCTCGTCTGCACGTGCCGGCCAAAGCGTAATTTGTAAGTTCCCCGTTTTTTAAAGTCACAAGCGTTTCCGGCGACGCTCCGGCTATTTCGCTGTCGCCGAAATTAAAATAAAACATGTACGGCGAAGGGTTTGTCGTTCTTAAAACTCTGTAAGTCTGCAGTAAACTTCCTTCAAAATCCGCTTCGGTCCTGTTTGAAATGACCGCCTGAAAAATATCGCCCTCCCTTATATGTTTTTTGATTTTTTCAACCATGTCCGTAAACTTTGTTTTATCGTGAAGCAGTTTAAAATCGGATTTAAGTTTTGATTTCAAATCTACTGCATTTGAACCGTTAAGGATAAGATTTTCTATATTTTTCAATTCGTCGATCGCTTTTGAATATTCCGTTTCAAAGTTTTCTACAGACACATTGACGATAATAAAAATCTTCTGCTTTAAATGGTCAAAAGCTATCGTCTTATCAAAAAGCATTAAATGAAAATCGTCAAAACCGGTATCATTTAAAGCATTCAGCTTCAAAGATTTTTCAATATACTTTACGTAATCGTATGAAAAATATCCGGCAAGCCCGCCAGTAAACGGAGGCATATATTCTATTCGTGGGCTTTTATATCTCATAAGAATACCTCTCAAAACGTCCGCAGGGTTTTCCGTTTTGATTTCTTCGCTTTTTCCGTTATTTATATATACTTTATTGTCATTACATCTTACCGTAAGTTTCGGGTCGTATCCGAGAAATGAATAGCGTCCCCAGCTTTCACCTCCGTCAACGCTTTCAAGAAGATAACACTTTTTGTTTTCTTTCATAAAAGTTTTAAGGATCCCGACGGATGTCGCTACGTCGGCAAAAATCTCCATTGACACCGGGATCACCGTAAAATCTTTAAAATACTTCTTTGCTTCTTCAATTTGCGGCCTTATCATTTTTTCCTCCCCTTTTTTAACGGCAGAGTGGAGAGTGAAGAGTGGAGAGTGAAGATACTGCAAACCGGAAGTTTGGCAACAGCCTTTGCCTTTGCCTTTGCCTTTGCCTTTGCTAAACTTCCAAGCTTCTAAGCTGCCGTATCTTCACTCTTCACTCTCCACTCTTCACTCTTTTTTTCGATGTATCTTCACTCTTTTTTAGTATCACAAAAAAAACGTCCGTCCAAAGCATAGAAAAACTATGCCAAGGACGGACGTTATATAATTGTCCGCGGTGCCACCTTGTTTTCCGGAAATATAAAAATTATATTAACCGGACACTTTGCAGAGTACTAAGACATTGTATGTCTAAGACATTATATGCCCGCCATACTCCTCACAATTAACGCCTGTGCAACGTCGCGGAATACTCAAAAGCTTTCGCTTTTTTTGACCGCGCCCTCTGTGGGCCAACCCGATGGTTTGCGTTGCGCGGGAATCTCAGCATCGCCCGCTCTCTGTAGCTGCACAACCACCGTCCTCCACATCAACGGTTTACAGAGATTATACTACAAAATAATTTAACCGATTGTCAAATCGCGCGCTGAAAATTCTTTTATTTTTCTTTCATGTTAGCAGCCGGAACTGCCGCATGCGAAAACAGGCTTCTAAAATTCCTGCCGGTAGGATTTTGGAAAACATAAAGATCAAACTCTTCCATTACCGACATAAGATGGTCAAAGATATCGGACTGATAATTTTCATAAGGAATCCACTGCGTGGCAGACGTAAAACAATATATTTCCAGAGGGATCCCTTCGGGACCGGGTTTGAGCTGGCGAACCATCCTTATAAATTTGTCGCTGATATAAGGACGGCTTTTTATATACGCTTCGCAATACGCGCGGAAAGTTCCGATATTCGTAAGATATCTGCCGTTATATAAATTTTCTTTTACGTCATGCATTCTGTTATATTCCATTATCTCGGATTCTTTTGCCGCGAGATAATCTTTTAAAAGCGCAAATTTTTTCAATTTTTTAAACATTGTCCCGTCAACGAATTTTATGCTCTGCATATCGATATTAATAGCCCTTTTTATTCTGCGGCCGCCAGCTTCTTCCATTCCTCTCCAGTTTATAAAAGGTTTTGAAATTAAATCATACGCAGGAATCATAACGATGGTTTTATCCCAATTTTGCACGGACACCGTCGTAAGGGATATATCGATAACGTCGCCGTCGGCATTATGCGACGGCATTTCTATCCAGTCGCCTATGCGAAGCATTTCATTCATGGCAAGCTGCCAGCTGGCGGTAAGTCCGAGGATCGTGTCTTTAAACACGATCATAAGCACAGACGCCATCAAACCCAGGGCGGAAATAAAATACGTAGGCCCTTTGCCTATAAGGAGCGCGAGTATTATGAGAATACCGAAAAAATTAACAAAAATTTTTATGAATTGTATAAGACCTTTTACCGGAATATTCGGGTCCTTGCTGAAAACAATCAGCACAATACTTAAAATCTTATTGATAATCAGAAGGATGCATATTTGAAAATAGACGGATACTATATTCTGCGCCGTAAAATGATATGCTTCATAAGATACCGGAAAGAAGAATTTTACCGCAAACTGCGCGATGAAACCCGCGGCAAGATAACCGAAAGCGGCTAAAAAATTTGTATCTTTTATTGCGCGGTACCACAACGTATTTTTAATATTAAAATATTTGCTGTGAAGGTATCTGTAGGATATTGTTTTAAACAAAAACGATATGAGATATAAAAAAACTATAAACAGCAGTATTGCGGATACGCCTGCAGCAGGCATTATATAATTTTCCGGCAGTTTCAAAATTTTAAATAATGTAATTATCGGTTCCATAGTTTATTATTGTATATAAATTCAAAACATATTGCATTGGATTTTTAAAAAATCATTGTTGATCTGGCTTTTTGTCGCCGGACATATCTGTTTTATACGTATCGTCTTCAAAAGGACACAGTCCGTCGATATGCAGGTGAGCTTCTTTGCCGTGATGATAATGATACTTTCCTAAACCGCTGACATTTTTGCTGTCTTTGTGCCCGCCGTTTGCATCGGTTTTTCCGGAATGAGCATAAGCAATTCCGAAAAACAAAAAAACATATACAAATAAAAATGCCGCTATATTTACGGATTTCATAATTTTCCCCTTCTGTTTAGATTTAAATACGCGCATAGCAGCTGTTTTTTATCTTTATCTTTGCCGTTAATAATACGTATGTTTCCGCGCATTGATCGATATTAAAATTCCTACGGCGCATATTGACGATAACATGGAAGATCCCCCGTAAGAAATAAGAAGAAGCGGCACGCCGGCAACCGGCATCATGCCCATAACCATGCTGATATTTATAACCGCGTAAAACGTAAACATTGCCGCTATGCCTATCGCCACATAAGACCCGTACCTGTCGCGCGCGTCCCTTGCGATAATAAATGCCCGCCAGATAAATATAAAATACAGAAGTATTGCGAGCTGCGAAAAAACCCATCCGCCTTCCTCGCCTATCACGGAAAAAATAAAATCGGTATGCTGTTCCGGTAAAAAACCAAGCTGCGTCTGAGTGCCTTTTAAGAAACCTTTGCCTAAAAATTTTCCGGATCCCACCGCTATTTTTGACTGAATAACATTATATCCGGCGCCGCGCGGATCGGTCTCCGGATACAAAAATACAACCATTCTTTTACGCTGGTAATCTTTCAGCGATTTTTCTACGGACATTGACGCCAGGCTTCCAAATAATATCGCGCATCCGAGAAGGACCGGATATATTACCGATATTCTTATTCTTAATTTCCACAAAAACCACCAGACAAAAAATATTAAACCGATCGCCGCGATTGCGATATACAGAATACCCATAGTGCTTGTCTGCAGAGAGTTTAGAAAAAAACCGATAACTGAACCCGATTCCAAAACAAACGGCTGAAGTTTTAAAAATTCGATGGAAAGAGGAATCCCGACGCTCAATCCGCCGAATATCGCTATGCATAAAAGATAAAACGGCTCTGCGCCCGCCGCGTACAAAAGCACGAGAGTGACAAGAAAATACGACAATGTCGAAGAAAAAGCCGGCTGCATCATTATAAGGACAAAATGTCCTATAAGTATTATAAAAGTTACGATAAGAGTTGACGGCCTTCTCGCGCCTTTCCAGTTTTTATCGAGAAAAGAAGCAATTACCAATATATACATTATTTTTGCTATTTCAACCGGCTGGAACGACGCAAAACCGAAATTGATCCACCTTTTAGCACCGTTTACAACCGTACCGAAGATCAAAACGGAAACCAGAATCAAAATAGATAAAATATAAATTTGTTTATCAAACTGTTTATAATATTGATAATTAAAATTGGCAAGCAAAAGCATAAGTATGAGCCCAAGACCGAAAGCTATAAGCTGCACGCTTATATATTTTGACGAAATACCGTAATTATAGCTTGCGGAATAAACGGCAAAACAGCCCAGCGTAACAAGCGCAAACAGAGAAATAACAAGCCAGATATCTATTCCGCTCGCAAATTTATATAAAAAACTTTTTTCCTTATCCATTTTTTCCTTTTGCGTTTTAAACTGCAGCTCTCCGGTTTAACTTTCCGGTTATTGATTAAAGTCTTTAACAATACGCTTCTATTTTTCCTCTTCTTCCTGCTCAATATCAAAATAGGCTTCATATATCTTTTTTGCTACCGGCACGGCATTAAGCCCGCCGCCGCCGCCGTTTTCAACTATTACCGCAACGGCTATTTCAGGATCATCGGCAGGCGCATAAGTTACAAACCATGCATGGTCTTCTCCCTGCGGATTTTGAGCCGTACCTGTTTTTCCTGCGACCTTGATGGTAACATTACCGGGTTTGCCGGCGATTTTAACGTCTTTAAGCTGGCTGCGTCTTCCTGTCCCGTTTTCAACCGTTTCCAAAAGCGATTTGTGAAGCAGTTCCCAAGTATTGTCCGAAAGGTCTATCGGCTCGTTTATCCTTATTATATGGTTATAGAGTTTTTTGCCTTTAACGTCCGTAATTTTATCGACAATAAAAGGTTTGTAATATATCCCTTTGTTTGCGACCGCGGCAGTCATATCCGCCATTTGCAGCGGAGTAACCCAGAGAGCGCCCTGCCCTATCGCAAGAATCACCGTGTCTCCCTGAAGCCACGACATTTTCATTTTTAGTTTTTTCCAGTCGGGATTCGGAATAAACCCTTTTTTCTCATTCGGCAAATCCACGCCGGTTTTTTCCCCAAGGTAAAATTTTTTGGCGTATTTTTCAAGGTTTTTCACGCCAAGCCGCAGCCCGAGCTGATAGAAATAAACATTACACGACTGAGCCATCGCCGAAATAAAATTCACCCGCCCGTGCCCCGTTTTAAGCCAACAGTTATATTTTCTGTCTCCGAGTTCGAAATTACCCTCGCAATATTCCGTTTCTCTGGTATTAATATCCAGAAGTTCCGCCGCTGCGGCAAAAGTTATAATTTTAAATATTGAGCCCGGGGGATATAAAGCCTGCAAAGCCCTATTAAAAAGCGGAAGATTTTTATCATTTAAAAATTTGTTAAAGTCTTTGCTGATAACTCTGTTTGTGTCAAAACCCGGACATGACACAAGCATTTTTATCGCGCCCGTTCTAATGTCTATCGCAACCGCCGCGCCTCTTCCCGTCGCGCTGTTTCTGAGCGCGTCGTACGCGGCAGCCTGAAGTTTCATATTGACGGTCGTGTATACGTTCGCGCCGATTTGCGGAGGAATATATTGGAAAGCTTTTGTCTGATAACCTTTAGCGTTTACTTCAATCTGCCATCCGCCATCCGTTCCCTGAAGGTATCTGTCATAAACCTGCTCGACTCCTCCCCTGCCCACATAATCGCCCATTTTATATCCGTATACGGAAAGATTTTCAATTTCGTCGGCTCTTATTTCTCCGGTATATCCCGTTATGTGGCATGTCGCTTCCGAAGCGAAATACACTCTTTTCGGCTCTTTTACTACGGATATTCCAGGCAGAAATATTTTTTTCTCCTGAATTTTAAACATTTCTTCAACAGTTAAATTGTCGGCAAGTTTTACGACCCTGCCGTAACGCCAGCCTTTGTCTATGGTAGGCTTAATATCTCTTTTTAAAATTTTATTAAGCTCTTCTATGGTTTCTTCCGAAGGCATTTTTTGCTGTTCAAACGGATAAAACAATGCCACATACGTAAAATCATTGCCGACCAGCATACTTCCGCTGTCCGAATAAATGATCCCGCGCGGCGCGCGCTCATGCGTATTATGCATTCTCTGCTGTTCTGAAATCCTTCTGTAGTTTCCGCCTTTAACTATCTGAAGGTAAAAAAGTCTGCAGGAAAGAAATATAAACAGAAACAGAAAAAACACAAGAATTATCTTGTGTTTCTCTAAAAATATTTCGTATGAAAGTTTAACTTCCCTCTGCCAAACCATTTAAAAAATCTCCAAAAGGCAATCACGAATTACGGGGACTTCGTCCCATTACGAATAGAGCCTGTCCCCGAGCGTCTAAATCGGGGAAACCAGCGACAAAAGGCTATTTAGTCTTTTATTCGCAATTGCCCGTTATATGTGTTTCCTTCCAAACTTCAATATCGCGTCCAAAAGATAAAAAGCAACGGGAGCGATCAAGACGGTGGCCGCGATCTTAAGAGATCCGCGCATCGTAATCATAAAAGGAGTATATCCTCCGGAACCTTCAGGAAGAATATAATAAATAAGGCTGAACCCTATCCAATAAATCATGCTGGATAAAAACACAACCACTATCTGAGTAAACGCCTGATCTTTATTGAAACTTTTATTCATCATGCCGGCAAAATATCCGATTATCGTAAACATGATCGCCCTGACTCCGAAAACATCCGTCGAGAACGCGTCCCATGTCAATCCGAGCATAAAACCCATCATTTCGCCGCTGAGCTTTCCTCTCGTAAGTCCGATGTACACTACGGCTATTAAAATAAAATTAGGAAATACGCCGCGGATATTTATGTATTGCCCGAAGAAAAACTGCAAAAGGCAGCATAAAGCGTAAAAAAGAATATAATAAATAAATCTTCTCAACTGTGGACCTCATCTTCCGGCACAAGAATTACCGCTTCAAAAAAAGCGTCGGAATTAAACATTATGTCGGCCGTAGCGGTTTTAAAATCCGGCGACGTTTGGTCAGACAAACTTCTTATAATCCCCAGAGACATCCCTTCCGGAAAAACAGAACTCAGCGGACTTGCAACAATTAAATCCCCTATTTCAACATTAGCGTAAAGAGGTATGTAGGTGATCTTTATGGAATTGTCGTTAGAGCCTTCGGCAAGGCAATCTATTTCCTTGCCTTTAATTCTGACGGGGATCGCAGATAAAATATTCGTTATTAATGCGACTTTCGCGGAAGTTTTATACGTTTCCGCAATGCGCCCGACGGCGTACAGTTCAATTCCGTCATTTCCCGAAATAACCACGGGCAATTCATTTCTTAAACCGTGTTCCAGTCCTTTATCAATAATAAACCATTGATACCATTCGTTAGGCTCTCTGACTGAAACGCGTGCAAAAACCGATTTTGTTTTTTTTATTTTAGGGATATTGAGAAGACGGCTTAAAGCGTCGTATTGTTCCGAAATTGCTTCATAATTACGGAGCTGGTCTATAAGTTCCTGATTTTTTTGCTTGTATAAAAAGTTTTCCTGGCTTACATACACTATTGATTTAATGTTATCGGCAAAGTTTCCTGCGGACTGAAATATCTGATTGGCTGCGTTTACATTGGGATAAACAGAGTAGTAAACAAAATTTTTGATCAATCTTACGGGAGGGGTAAGGTTTCCTGCAATAAAAATAAATCCTATTAAAAGAAGTATTACTAAAACAATATTTGCATATTTTGAATTTTGATTATCTTGCATTTTTTAACTTCAAAGCGGAAAGTGAAGAGTGAAAAGCGGAATTATTTTGTTTTCCTTTCCACTTTGCCTTTATCAGAAGTTTTTCTTCTTGGAATTTTTAATATTATCCAGTTCTTCCAAATACATGCCGGTGCCTCTTGCGACGCATGTTATAGGATCGTCCGCAAGATTTACGGGAAGCTCCGTTTCCTGAGCCAAAAGTTCGGGAAGCCCTTTTATAAGAGACCCGCCGCCGCTCATAATTATTCCGCGGTCAACCAAATCCGCCGCCAGTTCCGCGGGAGTTTCTTCAAGCGTGTTTTTTATGACTTCAATTATAGCTTTTACCGGATCCGATAATGCCGATCTGATTTCTTCCGACGTTATTTTAACGGTTTTAGGAAGCCCTGTTACCTGATCTCTTCCTTTAACGTCCATTGTCATTTCTTTTTCAAGCGGATAAACGGAACCTATCTTCATTTTTACTTCTTCAGCCGTATTATCGCCTATTATAAGATTATATTTTCTTCTGAAATACTGGACAATAGCTTCATCCATCTCATCGCCGGCAATGCCGAGAGATTTTGCGACAACCATACCGCCGAGCGATATGACCGCGACTTCAGTCGTTCCGCCGCCGATATCGACGATCATGCTTCCTTCCGGCTCCTGGATAGGAATTCCGGCGCCGATTGCGGCCGCCATAGGTTCATCAATAAGATAAACGTCTCTGGCCCCGGCCTGTTCCGCGGATTCTCTTACCGCGCGTCTTTCAACTTCGGTTATTCCGGAAGGCACGCCTATGACAACTCTCGGATGCAGCAAACTTCTTCTGTTGTGTACCTTCTTTATAAAATATCTGATCATCCTTTCCGTAGCTTCAAAGTCGGCGATAACGCCGTTGCGCAAAGGCCTTACGGCAATAATGTTCGCGGGAGTTTTCCCCAGCATTCTTTTCGCTTCAACGCCTATGGCAAGAACCTGTTTTGTATCTTTTTCCATAGCAACTACGGACGGCTCTCTAAGAACTATTTCCTGACCTTTCAAATAAACAAGAATGGAAGCCGTGCCCAGGTCTATACCCATATCGTTTGAAAATAAACTTAATAAATAGTTAAACACTCTTAACTCCGAATAAAGAGTGAAAAGTGAAAAGTGAAGATATTGAATTTCGGCGCCTGTCCCGTGCGAAGCCGCAGGATTGCCGAAATCTAAAATATGTTTTCGCGGAGTTTATCCCCGAATGCCTAAATCGCTGGCGAAAACACACTGTCTTCACTCTTAACTCTCAACTCTGTCTTTTTAAATGACCAATCTCACTATCGCCATTTCGGCGCTGTCTCCGCGTCTCGGACCGACTTTAAGGATCTGCGTATATCCGCCTTTTCTTCCTTTGTATCTCGGAACCAAAACTTCAAAAACTTTTTTCACTACTTCTTTATTGTTTATTTCACCGTTTACGGCTCTTATGGCGTTTAAATCGCCGGGTTTTGCTTTTGTGACAAGTTTTTCCGAATAGCTGACAAGCTCTTTTGCTTTCGGCAGCGTTGTCGTTATTTTTTCATGAAGAAACAATTCGGCCGCCAAATTGCGAAGCATGGCTTTTTTATGAGAACCTGTAACTCCGAGTTTGCTCCCGTTATGATTCTTTATCATTTCTTTGCTCCCTTCTTTATTTCCATGCCTAGCGATAATCCGAGTTCGGCAAGTTTTTCCTTAATTTCTTCAAGCGAGCGTTTGCCGAAATTATCGAAGTTCATCATTTCCTCTTCTTTAACTCCCACAAGTTCCCTCAATGTTTCGATCCCTGCGTTTTTCAGACTGTTTGAAGATCTCGTTGAAAGATCCATTATGCCGAGCGACTGATCCAAAAGATCGGACACTTTATCGTCTTCTTTATCGACTTCTTCTTCATCTTCAACGATCTCTTCCGGCACTACGCCCGTAAATATGTTTAAACTGTTCTTCAAAATCTTCGCGGACTCCGTCAGCGCATCTTTAGGCGCTACCGAACCGTCCGTCCATATTTCCAGAACAAGCCTGTCATAATTAAGAGTCTGCTCAACGCGCGTATTTTCAACCTCATAATTGACTTTCGTTATGGGAGAAAACAAAGAATCCAAAACTATGGTCCCGACGGAATATTTATGGTTTTTTATCTCGCCGGCAAGCACGTAGCCTTTTCCGGACATAATTTCCATTTCCATTTCAAGAGTCGTGCCGTTGTCGATATTGGCGATTTCCTGCTCGGGGTTCATTACTTCAACATTAGCGTTTTTTTCAATATCTTTCGCCGTAACCCTACCCGCTTTCTTTACTTTTAAATAGAGTCTTTCGGATGTTTCCGAGTGAAGTTTCACTCTTATCTTTTTAAGATTCAAAATTATCTGAGCGACATCTTCTTTAACGCCTTTCAAAACGGCGAACTCGTGTAAAGCTCCGGTAATTTTGACCGAAGTGATCGCGGCGCCTTCAAGGCTTGAAAGAAGAATTCTGCGCAATGAATTTCCGATCGTGTGGCCGTAACCGCGTTCAAAAGGTTCGGCGGTAAAGCGTCCGTAATATGCGGTCGCCGTTTTTTCATCCATCGTAAGTTTACGTAATTTTTCTAAATCTGGCATTTTCATGCTGTATAACCTCATTTTTTTAATGAATAATTAATAAAGAATAAAAAACCAAGGATGCGTCATTTATTATTACTCATTATTATTTATTCTTTCTTATTTAGAATAATATTCCACAATAAGCTGGCTGTCTATCGGATGAGACGTTTCGCCAGGAAGCGGTTCGCTTACCACGGTCCCTGCAACTTTAGTCTTATCAAAACTGAGCCATGCCGGAACATTGGACACCGTTTTTTCAAGTATTTTTTTCAAAACCGGAGTTTCTTTATACTTTTCGGGAACAGTAATCGTATCGCCTGCTTTTACCTGATAACGCGGAACGTCGATTTTTTTGCCGTTCACAATCACATTGCCGTGGCTTACTATTTGCCTTGCCTGTTTTTTTGAAGCCGCAAGCCCCATC
>JGI24702J35022_10002377_pt1 | contig 11512 bp, 10 predicted proteins | sample TergutTh196P4_FD_35022 | JGI IMG/M metagenome (IMG submission 35022)
GGCACTTTACGCACGGGGAGCATATGACGCCATAAGGGATACAGATCCATGGAGGGCGTCAGGGAGGTCACGAGGCTCGCGAGCGTGTCATAAATCATGAATTTGTTGTGCTTCAAAACGCCGAAGCTCTCCCGCAGGGTCAGCTTATGCTCCGCCGCTCCGGCGTCATCGCCCGTTTCGTGATCTTTTTCCAGGAGCGCCGCGTCTTTATCGAACGTCACCCGGTTGCGGACAAAGGAGGTGATCACCGCCTGGAACACCATGAAGGGGAAGGCGATGGCGTAGCCCCGGGTGTAGAGCCTGTAGTCGTTCCAGGCGAGCCGATCCTTGGTGAAGCCCATGATCAGGGAGGAGATGCCGCCGAGGGGCGTGCCCATGATCCGGCCCACGTGCCACCAGATCTGGTACTTGCCCCGCTCGTCCGAGGAGGCGGTGACGCCCGCGGCAAACTTGCTGTAGGATACGCCGTCCATGGTGCCCAGGATATCCGTCACCATGCGCCCGACGGTGAAAAAAGCGATGCGCTGGAACGGGGTCAGCCCAAAGTCGAGCATATAGACGAACGTCATGACGGTGTAGATGGTGGAGCTGATGCGGTGGATCCATCGGTAGGTGTTGTCCTTCATGGGGTTGCGGTCCATCCAGGAGCCGATCAAAGGGTCGTTCAGGCCGTCCCAGATGTTGGAGATGATGTCGCTGACGGAGATCATGTTGGCGTTCACTTTATATGTATAGCGGTACAGCCTGTCGCGGCCGTCCCAGCCGCCCGAGGCGACGCCGAAGAAGCCGTTGATCAGGAAGAGCATGAGTTCCCAGGGCTTCAGCTGCTGGAAGGGCAAGGCCTCGCCCTTGAGCCAGACGATGGGATGGCGCAGGGCCAGCTGCACCTCGTCGCGCAAGCCATCGCTGACTTTCAGCCGCAGCAAAAGCTTATCTAACCATCGCAGGAACCGCCCCGCCTCTTCAGCTTGTTTCTCCATGTTAAACCGCACACTCCCTTGTATTTCGATTGAAAACTTTGCGGGACATTGCGTGAACCCCTCCTATTGTACGCTGCTTATACCAAATCAACCGCGCCCTCCATGACAGCACCCCGACCCGCAGATGTGCTGATTCGGGCACGCGCCGCTCTCCCTTCTTTTGATGTACACCGGGGAGCCTTTGAACACGGTCACAAGCTCAAAAGAGCCGCAGTCCGGGCAAGGGATACGCCTTTCCGTTTTTTCCGTTATGGTGGCGGAGATGTTGTACTCTTTTTCGCATTTCGGGCAGCGCAAATCATAAAACGGCATGGTCGTCAATCCTTCCGATCCTGTTCTTGCTTCTCCTATTTTAGCATACTTCCAGAGAAAGAGCAACAGAAAAATCGCCAGGGAAGGCAGTAGGCATAAACGGTGAAATGTGCTATAATCTATCAAACCAAAACAGGAGGGGGCTATAGGGCAAAAGAAAACCTGCGCAGGGGGCTTCTTTTATTTTCCCTGATACCTCCCCGCCCTCTCAGGCGGCAAATCCTCCAAGCCAAACACAACCCGCTGCCCTTCCACCTCAAGCAGCAGTGTGCCCCCCAGGGCCTCCGCAATCTCTATTAAATCCCACACGTTGAAGCTGTCGCGCGTTAGCTTGTTTCGGAAGCTCTGCGCGTTAATCTCCATCGCCGCCGCCAGGTAGGTGGCCTTTTTCTTTTTTAGCCCCATCACCATGCGTACCTTGTTTGCCACTGACATTATATCATCTCCTATCAGTATAAGTATACTCCATTTGAGAGCAAAAGGCAAGATAATTTTTCAAACCTATTGGCACTTTAGCGCTCTGTATGTTATAATGTACTCATAATGATGTTGACAAGACTGGAAAGGAGTCTAACGTAAAAGTAAACACCGTGGATTTTCTGCTCGACCTGCACGACTACTTTTCAAATGTCCTGCTCACCTACAGCGCGGACTACCGATGCAAAGAACCCAAAGAGGGCTACACCGACCAATGGGACACGACCAAGCAAAAAATCGCTATCATCAACAGACTTGTAGAGCAAAACAAAGGCGAATCTTTGGGAATATTGATGACCCCAACAGCTTTATAACGGAGCTTTTGACCGCTGGCCTCGGCCAACACATGGTATTGCAGACGCGCCAAAAATCAATGGCAGGGGTTGCGCAAAAAGCAACACAGGGCGTGTTTCTCGGCGGCAGTCCTCCCCTTGGATATGATGTAGAGGAAGTCTGTTACGGTCGCGCGCATGGAGGTGCCCTGCTGCTGCGGCATCGAAAACGCCGTTAAGACAGCTTTGAGAAACAGTAGCAAGATGATCCCCTGGCAGGTTGTGACGATTTCGACGGACGGAAAAGCGCTGGATAGATAGAACGCAAATTACAGCCTGCGGATCACCTTGCAGGGGTTGCCCACGGCCAGGCTGTTCGGTGGGATATCCTTTGTAACAACACTCCCCGCGCCGATCACGCTGTTGCGCCAATCGTCACGCCGGGCAGTATGATAACGCCGGTGCAGATACAGGCATGCGATTTTTCTTTTTCGGTCATTTGGAACCCTCGCCATTCCGCTCCTGCGCCTTCTTCAAAGGCAGCCACCAGGTGAACCCGAACGCCAGGCAGAGGAGAAAGGATTTCCCTTTGGAGAGGCCGGCCTGTTCCCCGATGTTCCCGCCGACGATGAAGTATTCCGAAATGTGCAGCGCCAAGGCACAGCAAGATGAGCCGAAAAGCATTGCCGGGGATGTTGCGCTGGGGTCGGTGCGGCTGCTGGGGCAGCTGTCAAGGATGATTGATAACAGGATTGACGAGGGGTCCAAGCTGGTGCACGTGGAGGGTAAGCTGCTTCTGGAAATCAGGGAGAAGAAGCGGGAGTTGGGGCTGCGGCTATAACACTTTCCAACGTCCGCCCCGCTCTGGGCCAACGCGCTCAATTTTTCCATCGGCCTTCAGCGCATTCAAATCACGCTTGATGGTCTTGACTGTTACTTGGAACTGCTCCGCCAATTCAGCAGTCGTTACACTTGGATTTGCGGCAATGGCTTGCAACACTTTCGCCTGACGCGAATCGGGGACATGATCGGGGACATCGGGGACATTTTCGGGGACATTTTCGGGGACATCATCATGGTCACTGCCATAGTTCACATTCCAAATCGTAACGCGGAACGACGAATTTGTGGATGTAAACGCAGGCCGGAGGTCATCGCTGTAGCCGGGCAGTTGGCGCGTTTCGTTCACGATCTTTTTCAGTCCGCTGCCGCGCCGCTCCATGTAACGCATACGGTGGAACAGGTCCGCGATAATGGGGTTGCGGCGATCTGAGTCAATGCTTTCGATGTCCTGCTCCTGAACCAGGCCACCGCTGAACATGCCGCCCGGCGAGCTGATCTCCAGCCGGTCGTCGAACATATCAATATGCACCTCGCTTCCCATCACCAGATAGGAGCGATGGATAAGAGCATTGACCATGGCTTCCAGCACGGCGCGCTCGGAATAATCCGGCTTATCCACACGCCGGTCTGCCTCTTTGGCAAAGCGCACATACGAATTGGTTTTCACAAAGTTACAGCCACTCTGTAGCAGGTGAATCAGGTTGCCCTCGTACTCCTTATCGTCCAGCGCATCGTCAAAGATGGAGCCCTTCTCCAAGCCATTCCAACGGGTGCAGAACACGCGGGAGTTATATACGATATGCTGGTCCGTCAACAGCGCGCCGGCGCGCGTGAGCATATCTTCTTTGTCCGCAAGCCCGTAGGACTGATAATCCGTCGACTCGAAGCGAATGCCGAGCCGATGCAAGTAGGTCGCCTCCAACAGCGTAAAGCTGTAATCTGCTTTGCGGAACTCGGTCGTGATCGCGTCATAGGTTTGGTTGGTTCCTTTAAGGATCAACTCATTGATAATATGGCCCGGCGCGACGATGCTCTCGCTGCCCAGGCGGATATATGCCTCGCGAATGCCGTCTGCAACATAGTAGTAGGGTGTGCTGCGCCCAGACTTTACCTTCAGCGCCAGCAGCGCCTTGCCGCACTCTTCGAAGGGCTGCAGCACAAATTCCGGGATTGGCGAAATACGTTCCTTAATCCGATTACTGATGAACTCCGCGTCACCCTGCGGATCCGCTAACCCACAAATGGAATGGTCGTTGTCCACGCCGAAGAACAGCGTCCCGCCGATGCCGTTGGCAAAGGCGCTGATGCTTTTCAGCCAGCTCTTGGGCTTCTTTCTTTCGACCGCTTGCTTGAAATCATGCTCGGTCGCTTCGGCAATCAGATTATTCAGCATAGGACAGGAGCCTCCACTTTTTACTGTAATCATTATATCATATGAAAGGACTGATGGCAATATCAACTTTCATCCCCTTCACCCCCGCCCAGCTCCACGCCGCCAAGCACACCGATCTCGCCGCCTTCCTCGAGTCCCGTGGCGAGCAGCTGAAGCGCTCCGGCTCAGAACTCTTTTTAGGTATTTGCCGATTTATTTGCTTGATTCCCTGTAATCGCCAGGAGAACAGCCGGCCAGGCTCTGAAACAGGCGATAGAAGAAGCCCGAATTGCCGTAGCCCACCGCCTCCGCGATAGCCGCGACGGGCAGGCTTGTCGTGCTGAGAAGCAATTTCGCCTGAGCAATGCGCCGGTTCTGCTGCAGCTGCGTAAAGGTGCTTCCGGACAGCCGTTTGATATCCTGCGACAGCCAGCTTTCATTGTAATAAAGCCGATTTGCCAAGTCACACAGGCTGCCGTCCGCGTAGTGGTCGTCGATGTACCGCATGACCTCAAAGACCAGGCTGCCCTGTTCGGAATCCAGGCGCGTCTCGTTCATTTGGTTCAGCAGGTGCAGGCAGAGCAGGCCCATGGTGAACCGGCTTGCGCTTTGGCAATTGCCAAAGGCGTTCGCGATCAGGTTTTCCAACAGATTGCGCACCTGCAAATTGTGCGCGGCCTTGATGTGCAGATAATCGCCGGCTTGCTCTTTCTCCCGCACGCAGCCCGACAGGAACTGCCCCAGGGGGCTTTGCTCATAGCCGATCATGCTCAGCGCGGGCATCAAAAACCGCGGCCTCATCCCGAACATGATGACGATGTCGTCTTCGCCCACAGCGGGGTTTTCGTGCGGTATGCTTTGATTGAACAGGATAATCTCGCCGGGGCGCTGAACGATCTCTTTTCCGTTGACCGTGTGCTTGTTTTGCCCGGAATACGTGTAACTCATCAGGACAAAATCGTGCATGAAGTCCGAACAATGCTGGAAGCGGGACTGTTTGCCTATGTTCAGCTGATCGTTTGCGGCCAGGGATAACCCCGCGGCAAAGTCAAATGAGATCCGGCCGCAGCTCGCCCTGGGGACCGAACCGTTCCTCAATTCGCACAAATTCCTTTCCTCTTCCGGGTTGAACCCCAGGAAGGGCCGCATCAGCACAGCGTCCATCCAAACCTCCAACTCTTTACGTGTCACGATAAAAATTGCAAGCTCTATAACTATGCGACATTTTTCAGTCACACGGCAGTCAATATTTTGTCAGCTATAGCGATTTAATGCAATAATATTTTACACATAAACCCTCTGAAAGTCAATGCTTTATCGAGGGTTTGCTAGCAAATGGTAATAATTACTTGCGATTCGCGACGGAGAAGGCGGGCCGGTTGGCTCGTCTTTGAGTTCTGCCTGCTCGAAGGCTTCTATCAGCGCCAAATATAGCTCTCGCGGTTCTTGATGAGTTCAACTCCAGCTTCACAGACCATGTGTGAAACTGCACTGGTGGTTTCCTGGTGTTTTCTCTCTGCCAGTGATAATCTCTTCACATGGGACGTTCATAGAGGGGCCCATGGTGGGCCCCCCACCGGGCCACCCAAGGGACCGAATAACTCCTTTGGCGCGAAGCTATTTGAAAATATGATACCTGTTCGAGGTCTGCTTTCCGTCCTCGCAGAAAAACGCCTCCTTGCGGATGTACCCCAGCCGTTCCAGATCGGCGATGGCCCGCTTGACGGTGTTGCGCGACATGGACAAATCATGCGCCATTTTGTTGATCCCTGGCCACGCGACGCCGTCTTTTTCGCGGTCGCGGAGATGGAAGTATACATACTTCGCCCGTTTGAGCAGCCGGTCATCATTGTAGATAGCTGTAAACAACGGCAATCAAACACCCCCTACACCTTCGGTTGCGGCTTCCGCCGCGACTGCGCGGGCTGCGGAGCGGGGCGCTGCTCCGGCATGGGCACAACGATATCGGGATATTTTTCGATGATAGCCCCCTCGATCATTGCCTTGTCCGCGTACTTCACCTCCCGCGCGGCGTTGCTTGGCATGGTGTAGGGATTCGCCTCGTCGAACTGGATGCCCCACTGGAAAAATAGCTTCAGCCGTGAGATGAAAGGGTGCGTCCCGGTTTTCAGCACGATAAAGCTGCCCTTGCGCATGGACTTGAGTTCGTCCGCGCTCATGAGGGGCCGCTCGGTCATTTGCAGCTGCTGCGAGGCGTTCCCCTTGCCCTTCGTGACCGTCCCGGACATCACCGTCCGGCTGCCCATGGCCTTAGAAATCTTCTCCGCCGACTCGCTGCCCGGCGCGAAGCCCCCGGCGATGGTCAGCTGGCAGTTGTCGCAGATAACGGCGCTGCCCGTGTGCTCGTAATTTTTTTCGAGCTGCTGGTAGGATTGAATGACGGCCACGATGGAAATCTTACGGGAACGCGCTGCGGAGAACATCATATCGGCTGATTGGATGGGCGGGATGGTGCCGAACTCGTCAAGATAAAACATCACGCGCTTGTCCAGCTTGCCGCCTTTTTCGTTGGCGATGGCGAGCAGTTCGCCGTATAGCTCCTGGACGATCAGGCTTACGAGGAAATATTTCGGGGGGTCCTCCTCTGGGAGTATAACGAACAACGCCGTTTTCTCCGCGCAAAAGCGTTCGGCGTTAACAACAGTATCAAAACAGAGCAATTGCTCCATTTCTGTGTCTAAAAACGCGTTCAATCTTGACAAAACGGTGGACAATACCGAGGCCATGCCTTCGCCGCCGGCGTTGAGCGCCGCGCCGGAGAGCTGGGGGGCGATGTGCCCGCTTGGCAGGCGCTGCATGAGCAATTGGAAGCAGCTCATGCCCTTGACCGGCGAGGGCGCGAGGAGGTCCTGGGTGAGCCGGAACACGCTGATGATGTGGCGCTCCTGCGGCGCGGCGAACTCGGCGACGATGAGCACCGCGGCGGCCAGGAGGCCCTTCGCGGCGTCGTAAAAAAAGCTGTTTTGCCCCATGCGCGAGGTGTCGCCGATGATGGTGTCGCCGATCACCTTGGCGTACTTCTCGGCCCTGGCCTTGGCTGTGACGTCGCCCGGATTCGCCTTGTACAGGTCGGCGTATTTGTTGACGAGATTGAGCATATTGAACCCATCGGAGCGCATGGGCTGGCGCAGGTCGAGCACCGCAACCCTATAGCCATAGCGGGTTTGCGCGATTTTCCCATACCACCGCGCGATGTCGCCTTTGGTGTCGCTGCACATGAACGACATGCCGCCGGCGAGGGCCAGCTCGATGTTGGGCAGCAGGAAATATGCCGTCTTGCCGCAGCCGGCCGCGCCGATCATGAGGGCGTGCACGTCGCCCCCGTCGACGATGGCGACCGTCTTTTTGAAGCGCGTGCGCTGGCCCACGATGATGCCCTGGCAGCTTGGCAGGTTCTTGCCCTGCCGCCAGAGCTCCGGCTCGAAGGGGATCACGCGGTAGGCTTGCTTCATCTCCTGGGCCGTGGCGAAGCGGGCGGTGCCGTGCTGGTAGAGTAGGAAAGGGCCGCCTTACCGCATCACTGTGGCAGGTTTGCCCAGACCCCTCCCAGAACCGGACGTACACCTCTCGATGTATCCGGCTCGTGGTCATTACTAATCTGGTTGAATTTAAGGATGATGGATTTTGTGATGACAGTCTTTGCACACAGCTAAAGTTTTGCGCTTCTTGGCAATCATCACAAGCTCCCATTGGGTTTTGCCTTTGAGGTTCTTCACTTTGTTCACGTGGTGCATTTCAAGGGATACGCCGGTTTTACCGCAGAGTTCGCAAACCTGAGCGGCCAGCCTGCTTTCGAAGGTCGTGCTTGTCCCGGTGTGACGCATGGCAGAATTGAAAATTATATCATCGCATCTGCCGGCAGTCTTACAATCCCTGAAATTTGCGAACGCGCGGCGCTTCTCCCATTTCGCGGTTTTGTACGGTATGCTCCATTTGCCTGTGCCGTCGCGGTACTTGTTGATGATTTTCCTGCTGGTGACATTGTGCTTTCCCGCGAGGGTTTTCAGGCAGCTGTATTCCATCAAGTATGCGAAGTAATGCAGGTCGCAAAAATTGCTGGCGATGGAATAATAGTTGCATATGCCCCGAAGCTCGGAGTTGTATATCGACACAATCTCCAAATCCGTACATGAATAGAAATAGGCGCGCGCAATAGGCTCTATCGTCCCGTCTTGCAGTTGCCGGAAGGCGCGTTTACTGAACAGGAAAGGCATGATTTTATCTGCGTTAGGTATACGCAGTTCAATCTTGTTATTCAGCGTTCTCGCAAGATGGTTTCCATTTTGCTTTACTTTATCGTCCCGCCTGACCCGGATATCGTAGCCTAAGAATCTTGCGTGTTGGCTGCTGTGGGTAATCAGCGTCTTTTCCGCTGACAGCTCCATGTTCAGCCTCTGGCTGATGAATTCCGCAAACTGATGCTTGATACGCTCGCAGTCCGTTCTGTTCCCTTTGACGCCAATGATAAAATCATCCGCATAACGGATATATTTTATGACTTTATCCGTTCTGGCGGTGCAAGGAGTTTTCCGCAATTGTGCTCGTAGTTCTTTTATGCGTTTGAGCAAATCGACTTTATCTTGACCCGTTGCCGTACTCACACGGCTTTTGAGCCTTTGTATCAATCCGTTCAACTGCGTGTACTCCGTTGTGCGGTCTTGAGGCCTGGGGGAAAAGAATTCTTCAGCCGTTTTCTTTGCAAACTTGTCCAGCTCGTTGAGGTAAATGTTCGCCAGAATCGGTGAACAAATGCCCCCTTGCGGGCAGCCGGAATATGTGTTATGATATTTCCAGTCTTCCATATATCCGGCCTTGAGCAATTTCCATATGAGCTGAATCAGCCGCGCGTCCTTAATCTTGGCGTTGATGATGTTGACCAAAATATGATGGTTGATGTTGTCGAAGCAGCCCTTAATGTCGCCCTCAATGAACCAAGTTACTGCGGTAAACTCTTTTTTCAGGGAGTTCAACGCGGTATGACAGCTCCTGCGAGGACGGAAGCCATGGGAATAATGAGAAAACACCGGTTCGTATACTGCTTCCAGTATCATTCTCAGGACTTCCTGGACAAGCTTGTCCGTGAAGGTCGGAATTCCCAATGGGCGCTTTTTCGTGCTGTTCTTCTTTTGGATATACGTGCGACGGACCGGGCTTGGAGAATAGCTCTCGTCAGCCAGCGATTGAATAATCTTGTTAATTTTCTTTTCGCTGAATCCGTCGGCGATATCATCATTTACGCCTTTGGTCGCCGCGCCTTGGTTTGCGTAGAGATTTTTGTACGCAAGGTAGTACAGGTCGGGCCTTAGCATATAGCGATAGAGCCTTGTGAAGATTTCCTCTTTGTTGTTCCTTGAATTCTCGCTGATTTTCCCTAAAATCTCGATTGTTGGTTGCATTGAGGTTTTCCTCCCTAATCAATTTTTCGATTTTAGAACGTAATGACTGCCTTCCTTCGCCATGCGGACGGCTTTCCCGTCCTCGGACTACTACGAAGGCTCCGTTGCCGTGTTGGATATTCAGCGTCATCTCTCTAACCCGCGAAGGCTTGAGATTTATCACCCGAAGGCATTTCGCATAGCTCTTACGAGCATTCCAATTTAGGCAATCCCCAGTTAGTGCGATAAGTAGGCAAGTGCGGATTGTCGGATATGCTTTCGTTTCGTTATCGCCAGTTCTCTGGCTTGTCATATGAATTTGGTGGCAACCCATTGCGCGACGGTCAAGCGCAGTGGTATTCATATCAGAGGTTGATGCCGTCTTTTACTCCTACCCTCCTTTCGACGGGTACATACACATTTCCTCTGCCCGACCGGAACGGGGACTTGAAACTCGCATTCAACATTCTGTAGTTTTATCCTCATATCCGCTTAACGTTGCAGTTCAGCGTACCCTTGTGTATAGGGTAGCTCACCGCTTTCCCGCCGTGCTATGTTCCCGTGTCAGCTTTCGCCTTTCGGTTAGGCGGGTCGTTTCCTCCGTTACCGTGGAGGGTAGTGCCTTACTTCTACTTCCTATCGCACCCTATCTGGGCGCACGCCGTCGCCCGTGGTCCGACTTTTGATGTTGCTGAGGCTCGCGCGGTTGTTCAGCCACTGCGCCCCGGCCAGCAGGAGCAGCAGACCTCCCCCGGCGAGGACTAGGATAAAGTAAGGCGGCATGGCTGCGCCTCCTGTTGCATTGAATTCACCAGGGATTCATTCCAGTCCTTATTGTCCGGCGTGATAGTTGAAGTGTTGTAGCCCTTATCCGTCAATACTTTCGAGATGCGTTCTGTGGCTTGCTGCCCGGCCTGATCGTTGTCCAGGCACAGCACCACCTGTCTCAAATTTTCATGCGCTGAAAGTTGGTGCATGAGCGCTTCGTCGCTGACCCCGCAGAGCGCCACATAACTATGCTGTTGCCAGTCTTTTTGATACATCGAAATGAAGCTCATCATGTCTATCGGGGCCTCAAAAACATAGATCGCGTCGCTCGTGCCGATGTGATGAAAAGCGTAGGCCGCTTCGCTGCCCGCTTGGTTTTGCCGCCAGCTGCCTTGGCTGGCCGTGGAGCGTTTGTGGGCGTGGCGGGGGTTGCCGTTTTCGTCTGTGCCGATGAAGATTGCGTTGTGGTAGTCGGCGCTTTCATATATTGTTTTACGATGCGCGAAGTGGTCCAGCACAGCGCGGTCAATACAGCGCTGCTTGATCAAATAGGCATATACCCTGCGCATGTTTTCGTTTCTGGGTGGCAGCTGGAATTGTGGGCGTTCGCGCTGGTACTGGCGAGGTTCCACAGGGGCGGCTATGATGTTCTGGCCAAGAAGCATCTGCACGGCGTCCGGGAAGCTCGTATCGAAATATTTTTGGACGAAGTCAATCGCGGTGCCGCCGACGCCTTCGTACTGGTCGAAGAATTGATAGCCACGGATGGTCACGTGGCGGCCGGCCCATTCCTGCTCCGAGCCGGAGCGCTTCAGCTGCTCGCCACGGGCTTCGAGGAAGGCGGTGAGGTCGGCGTACTTGGCGGCGTGGAGTTGCTGGGGAGTGAAGGGGATGTAGGGTGGGATAAAAATTCCTCCTTGCAAAATTTGACTTTCCAGAAAAAACAGTTGACTTTTCGGAAAAGCGGGGATATAATATAAGTGTGGCGGGAGCCACGCTGTGACATGGCAGCAATGCCTACGCACGTAAATGTCCGCCGCGAACCGGAGCGGGGTATAAAAAAAGGGTCGACAAATTTCCGCCGCAAACCGG
>JGI24702J35022_10002379_pt1 | contig 11508 bp, 8 predicted proteins | sample TergutTh196P4_FD_35022 | JGI IMG/M metagenome (IMG submission 35022)
TTGGCCGCCCGGTCCGCAACGGCGCGGGCATGGCCCATTTGATCGCGCACGTCGTCGTAGGCCTCCATGATGGAGCAGCCGCCCATGATGTCATGGAACTGGTTGAAGGCGGTATTTTCCCAGGCTTCGCGCAACTGCGCGGGGCTGGCTGCCGTGCCGAATTGCTTCGCCGCAGCGGTTTCGAAGGCTTCCGCGAAATAGAGGGCCTGCTCTGCCTTGCGGTTGAACTGCTTGACCATGGACATCGCGCTGTAGCAACCGCTGGCGTGGTGCTGCATTTCGCCCTTCCAGACAGGCAGCGTAACCTTCTGCGTGCGTAAGTGCTCGAAGTATTTGTCCGGCGAGCTGAACTCGAGATTTTGATAGTCCTCCCGCCGCATTTTCTCGCAGAGATGCGCCAGATCGGCCTTGGTCGGCCCGCCGCCGTGGTTGCCGATGCCGAAAAACAGCATCATGCCGTGGCCTGCTTCCTCAACGCGCTGTTCAAAAAAATCAACGGCGCCGTCCAACTGCTTTCGGCCAGAGCCGCTGTTGCCGTGGGGCTGGCGATAGACGAGCACCCGCGCGCCGTCCGGGGATTCCCACCAGAAGGCGTTTTCCGGCATGTCGGTGTTCTCGCCGATGTCCGGACGGAACATCACGTAATCGCGCATGCCGCCCTGCCGCAGCAGTTGGGGCAGCATGGCGTTGTGGCCGAAGGAATCCGTATTGTAGCCGGTTTTGCAGGTGACGCCGAATTTTTCCCGGTAATACAGCTGGCTGTAAAGCGCGTGGCGGGCATAGCTTTCGCCGGAGGGGATGTTGCAGTCCGGCTCCACCCACCAGCCGCCCACCAAGCTCCAGCGGCCGTCCCGCACGGCCTGCCGGATCTCGGCGAACATGGCCGGGTCGATCTCCTCCACCCACCGGTAATATACGGTGGAGGAGCAGGTGTAGACGAGGCCGGGAGTCTCTTTCAGGCGGTCAAGGGCGCTGCGGAAGGACTGGAGGACCTCGTTGCAGCCCTCCTGCCAGCGCCACAGCCAGACGGGGTCGATGTGCGTGCTGGCGATCAAGTGGATGGGCTTCATAGGCAGGCTCCTTTCAGGTCACATAAGTTGCAATTCCCGTGTTTATGCTTGGAATCGCACGCCTGTCTATATCTTCTCTTCCGTATACTCCTGCCCATGATGCAGCTGCGGATAGTAGCTGGCGAAATTGAACACGGGCGGCTCGTCAAACTCCAGCACGATGACGGCGATGCCGAGGTCGTTGGGGGAGTGCGCGGGCATGTTTTTGAGCAGGATCCGCTGGCCCCTGTGCTCAAAGTCGATGGGGGCGCCGTCCTTGAGCAGGTAGATGCGCTTTGGCGCATTGCAGTAGCCCCCAAGTCCCATCGCGCCGCCCTCCGGCCAGATCCAGTTCCATAGATACACCGTGTTGCCCTTGCGGGATGCGCTGCAGGCACCGTTCCCGCCGACAGTATCGGTGTCGTACTTTCCGCCGCACCGCGTCAGCTGCCCGTAGACCGCTTCGCCGTTCTCATAGAGCCATTTTCCGGTCTTTTCCAGCGGCTCAATCGCATCCTTCGGGACCGATCCGTCCGGCGCGGGGCCGATGTTGAGGAGCAGGTTCCCGCCGCCCCTGGCGCAGGTATTGAGCATACGGATGATGCGCTGCGCGCTGTAGGCGTAGGGCTGCGCCTGCTTTTCGTCGATATAGCCCCAACTGATGTCGTTGAAGGTCATGCAGGCCTCCCAGTCGGCGGCGCCCGCTTCCACGCGGCCCTCGGGCGTCCCGAAATCCTCATCGAGGCGGCTGCGGTTGTTGATGATGATGTGCGGCTGCAACGCGCGCAGCCGCTGGTTGCGCGCCACCGAGTCCCAGCCCTCCCAGTGCTGCATGGGGGAGGCCACGTCGTACCAGAGGATGTCGATCCTGCCGTATTGGGTGAGAAGCTCGGTGTTGAGCGCCTCGATGTAGTCCAGGAACCGCCGCCGCGCGGCTTCGTCATACGCGGCGCGCCCGCCGTCTGGGTGGTGCCAGTCCATCAGCGATGTGTAGAACCCGATTTTGAGGCCGTATTCCCGGCAGGCGTCCACGAACTCGCGCACGATGTCGCGCTTGGGACCGTAGTTCATCGAGTTGTACGGGTTCGCCTTGGAATCCCAGAGGCTGAACCCGTCGTGGTGCCGGGTGGTCAGCACCATATATTTCATGCCGGCCTTCTTGGCCAGTGCCGCCCACGCGCGGGGCGCGCCGGGCTTGGGCTGAAACTGATTGGCGAATTGCTCGTACTCGGGAACGGGGATGTTCTCCAGGGTCTGTAGCCACTCGTTGCGTCCGGCCAGAGCGTACAGCCCGAAGTGCACAAACATGCCGAACCGTGCCTCCCGCCACCAGCCCATGCGTTCGTCCCGCGTTGCCGCCGTCTGTGCCTCGTATTCGGGTTTGCTGAGAATCTGTACTGTCATTTGTGTATTCTCCTTATTATGGTTTATATGTCCTCTTTCAGTTCATAAAAAAGGCAGACAGGGTGTGCCCCTGTCCGCGCCATTCGGATGGTTATTTGTTGGTCACGGCGTCTTTGAGCGCCTTGCCGGCCTTGAATACCGGCACTTGGGTGGCCGGGGCGACCAGTTCCTCGCCGGTCTGTGGGTTGCGGACCTTCTTCTCAGCGCGCCAGCGCACCTCAAAGGATCCGAAGCCCACGAACTGTACCTTCTCGCCGGCAGCCAGGGCTTCGGTCAGCGCTTTGATCACCGCGTCCGTGTATGCGACAGCATGCTTCTTTTCGATGCCTTCCTGCTCCGCGAGCTTGGCTGCAAAGTCTTGCTTGTTCATTCATTGCTCCTTCATTGATTTGATGATATTATTCTAACACAAACCCTTCCCTTTTGCAATCCCTGTTTTCACGATATCCGTACTTCCTTTTCGATCCCGCTCCGGAAGATCACCAGGAGCTTTTCTCCCAAAAGGACCTTGATGCACTCAACCATGTTGAGGGGATCATCGTCGGCCTGCTTGCGCAGGTGGTGGATGAGCAATGAGCAGGATGGCGATGTGGTGCTTGTCGGCAAGGGAGTATCCGGCTATGCAGATGTATCAGCGGGCATACAAAACGCGCTTCGCCCGGATTAAGGCGAAGCGCATGACCAAGGAGCAGTTTGTTGTTTGGGGAGAACAGGCCAGGATTTATCGGGACAAAGTGTTGACCGGCGAGATGAAGCTGGAGGAATTCGAACAGTGGTTGAAAGAGAATTGATAGCAAAAACCGGCAGGATTACCCCTGCTAGGGTGCCAGGTACACCGTATCGAAGTTGTTGGTCTCCACGCCGGTCTGGTGATTCATAGGGCGGCCCTTGGGGGTAATGTACATGGTGACCCAGATCTCGCCCGTGAGAGTATAGTCCAGTGTAATATTCCCGTTGGCAGTGGCGGTTTCTATATCGCTCCAAGGGCTTGCGGTGGGATGCCCGACCGCGTTGGCGCCATCGTTCTGGCAATGGCCGGCAAATTCGTAATACTGCGGCACGATGTCGGTTACTATGTAGACAGTGTCGTTGTCGGGGATCAGTTTGTGCTCGGTGAAGGGATACCCCGGCGTCACGCTGTCGCTGGTCAGCGGGAGGGTTTTGCCATCGTTGAGCAGGGTATAATACCCCATGACTGGGCGCGTTAATCCGGAGACAGGGTTGATGATAACCTGGCGGACGTGCAGGATTAGTTCCTTCAGCTTGTGGTGGGTTTCGTTGGTCTCGTAGGGGGTTTGGAATTCGGTGCTGATGACCGCGATGTTATCGTAAGCCCGGGGTACGCCTCCGCCGTCCCTCACCCTGCAGACGATCTCGTAATCCGTGTCGCCGTCCGGGAAAACGTCGAATTTCCATTCGACGGTCCACTGGTCGGTGAGGGGGTCATATGTAACATCTGTGAGGGGGTCAGCGACAGGGGGATTGACGCTGACGATTTCCAGCCCGGGCGGCAGGGCGTCTTTGACGGAGCCTGAGTACTCAGTGAGGGGGGCCAGGGACTTGAACGTCTCCAAAACCATCTCGGCAGCGTTGGAGGAGGATGCAGTGCCCGCGTTCACATAGGCCCAATCCCCTTCGCCTATGGCCGCAAACTCATTGAGCATTGTTATGCCTGTTGGATTGGGGGTGGCATTTGTCATGTGTACGGGAATAAATATGCCAGTAGGGCAAAGCTGGTGGAAGCGCTGGGCAAGCGCCTTAACGCGGGCCTGCGCATAGGGCGTGGGATAACCGGAGTCAAACAGCTGCCAGTCGGACACCAAAAGGATGACCGGGATGCGGGATTTGTCGTCGCGTTCCATCACGGTCGCGTTCCGCTTGGGCATCGACGCTGCGGCATTTGCGCCATAGACTGTCAACCCGGTGCCTGTATATGCCTCCGTCAAGCCGCAGTTGTCCAAAATTGGGCCGTTGAGCTTTTCAATTGCCGCGCGGAGGAATAGCCCGCAGTCATCCTGGGCGTGAGCGTAAGTGGAGGTGGGGTACGCGGTTGACAGGATGCTATTGTATTGGGCCGCGGTATCACAAAAATCGGTCTCCACTTCCAGATACAAATCCGCGCGCTTGCCAGTCAGGTTATTGACGCAGTTATCGCCCATCAGCGCAATGCGGCTGCCGGGATAGGAATTGATAATCAAGGTCGAAAGTTCCATTGCCACGTCTTTGGCCGTTGTGCGGTAACTGCTCATGGAACCCGACCAGTCCACGGCGTACACCACGTCATACTGGTTGATTTGCTGCGAGGCGTTGGGGCTTTCGGCGTGGATGGTGTACTTGATGTAGTCCTCCCTGTCGAACTCCACCGGGTCGGGGTCGCCGTTGTCTACGTCCTCCCAGGGCCCGGTGGGGCTGGAGCCTACCTGGGCCTCCTTGCTGCCTTCCACGGGCCTTGGCGTGGATTTATGGTAGGTGTGGTTGGAGTTGGTTATCTCCAGGCCTGTATCTGGAGGCGGTATGAGGATGGCCCAGTTTTCCAGCACCTTGCTGGGCCACGTCACCTCCGCCACGATGGTGAAGGTCAGTATGCCGCTGCCGGGCACGAGCGGGTCGTATTCCGGGAGGCCCGAGGGCAAGGTCCAGGTCACGCGGTCCTGACCGCCGAAGACATCCATCACGCCAGTCGGCAGACCTGCACTCTGGCTATGGCTGACATACGCCAGGCCCACGGGCAGGCTGTCCTGCACGACGAAGGGCTCATCCAGCTCCACGACGTTTGGATTGGTAACGGTGATGGTGTACTCAATTTGCTCGTTCTCGGGGAAGATATAGGGCTTGCTGATGCTGCCGTTGTGGATCACGCTGTCGATGCCCGGGATGCGCGCGTCCTTGCGTATGGTGGGGGCCTCTACATAATAGAGGTCTGTGATATTGTAAGCATCGTCCTCTTCCACGGGGATATCGAGCAAAACCTCGCGGTCCGCTTTGAAGAAATAGTAGTCCACGCCGCCGACAGTAATGGGATTGGGCGGGAGAACGTCGTAGGTGTCGCTGGGCCACATCTCTTCGGGATACACGTAGTCCGCGCCCAGGGAGGCGTTGTCGTTCATGTTCCAGAACTTGACCCTGGCCTCGTTGGGGATAGGCGGGTTGTTCAGCGTCACGGTGAAATCGCTGTATTCCATGCGGGTCAGGGAGGAGCAGGCGTGGCATGTGTACTGGCACCAAGGGCCGAAGCCGTCCCCGGAGAAGGTACCGCTGGGCAGCGTATAGGTGAGCACCTGCTGTTCCGCGGGCGAGGGGCCGGTGCTGTTGGGCGTAATATAGAACGTGATCGTGTCGCCGGTCATCACCGTCCTGAGGTGCATTTTTGGGGAAGATGTGGACAGCGCTGGCAAGGAGGAACTGTCCAGCAGGGTCACTATCGTGGTATTGGATGCGTTGCCGGGGAAGCCTCTGTTGCTGGAATCCCAGGAGACCATGCCGGTATTGTAGTTAAAATAGGGGCTCATGTCCCCCGACGGCGCATAGGGATAATAACTTGTAAAGGGCTGAAGGCTATAAGACGAGGCCGTCTCTATCTGCTGGTTGTACAACTCAATGTCCATGTTTTCCACATAGTACAGGTCGTAGGTGTAGGGGTTGTAGCCGTTGTCGATACCGGTACCGTTGGAGCCGATGGAAATCATGTAGCCCGTGATGGTGCCATCCGGGTTTTTCACGGATTTGATGAAAAAGCCCGTGCGCCGGAAGGTGTGGGTGTCCCACATGGCGGGCTGAAAATCGAAGTCGATTTCCGCCAGGTCGTAATCCTCCGTGAATACGCAGTCAAAGTGCGGCGCGCTCCAGTAGCCCGCGAACAGCAGCTTGCTCGGCTTGGGGGGCGCTGCCTCGTGGTCCGCGGGAAAGAATAGCACGTGGTCCGGGGTAGCCACGCCCGCGGGCACGGTCTTGGTGCCCTCGTTGTATTTGCCCGCGGTGTTCTGGTCTCCGCCGCCGCTGCCATACCAGCCCCATATGATGAATTCATAAACATTGTTGAAGGTGCCGTAGCTGGTATGCATGCCCGAGTCCCAGTAATATGAAACAATCCAGTCAAAGTCATTTCCATTCAACTGCCACCTGAAAATAAACTTATCGAAATCATCGTAGGTCCCATAGATATTGTCGTAACCGGAGCCGTTGTCATAAACGCCCGCGTTCCAGTCGTCAAGCCAATCGTAGTACTGATCCTCTGAGCCCCAATTCCGCGCGGTAATCCATAGGTTTAACTCCTGCAAAGTCGTAGGCGTAAGGCTGGACCCTCCCCCCTGCTCATAGGGGTGCCAGGCGAGATCATAGTAGCTGCAGAACATGGGCGTTTCAAACTCCATGTCTGAGATATCGATGGTATCGCCCGGGTGATGGATGATAATATCGGGGTCGGCTCTGGTGGGCCCGATGCCGAGCAGCACCATTGGCAGCGCAATGGCAAGTGCCAATGCCAACGTTACGAAGACAGTCAACATCCGATGTGATTTGATAAGGCGCAGCAACGACTTCGCGTGCCTGTCCAATCCTTCTTTTTTGAATAAATACATCCTGTTTTTTCTTCCTTTTTTTTTCCTGGTTCGTATGGGCGCACAAATAGTATATACCAAACGAGATCGAAACTCAACACATTATCGCAATAAAGTTTAGCTTGTTCCTCCAAAAACAAGTGCCTTCCCTCATTATGGGAAGACAGCGAAGCTTTGGTGGGAAGGTGCAGGAAAAAACGCTTGCAGGAATGTTGATGCAAATCTGCAGCTGTGCCTGTAAGGACAAAGCTGGAATATCTTCTTCGAGCGGTTGAAGAAGCGCAACGCGGAGGCCTACGCGAAGTTTTGGGGAGATTTGGATACTCTGAATACGCTTGCCTCCGCTTTGCCGGATGACCACGAAGCGGGCGGTGTTGTCGCGTTGTTCCTCGGCCCGGGCGATCCCTTCTCGCAGGGCGTTGACCTGTTCCAGCAGGGCCTTTTGCTCGGCCTCGTACTTCCCCATCATGCTATCGAAGCGCTCCTGCGAGAGCCGACCGAGGGCCTTGTCCTCATAGAGGCTGGTCATGATGCGCTCGAGATCGCTGGCGCGGGCCTCGCTTGCCTCCAGTTGCCTGCGGGCTTTGGCCATCTGCGCCTTACTTTTTTCGTCGTCAATCTCCTGCAACCGCTTGCGGAACCGTGTCTCGCAGTGTGCCGCCTGGCGAGCCTGCCTGCGGATTTCCGTCAGCACAATCTGGTAGAGCGCGTCGTAGCGGATATAGTGGCTGGAGCAGTAGGCCTGCGGGTTTAGGATGTTCTCAGCGCGCAGGGCTTTCGCGATGCGGTTGTAGCCGCAGCCTTGCACTGCCGGGTCGAAGATTTTGCGGACAACCTCGGCGGCGGGCTCGTCCACGATTAGCTTGTGCTTGTCCTCGGGCGACTTTTTGCAGCCGAATGGTGCGCGGCTTGCGATGAACTGGCCGCTCTTCGCCTTGGCATTGAAGGCCGCCCGGGTCTTCCGGCTGATATCACGTGCATACATACGGTGGCCGTTGTGACGGCAGTGACGCCTGTGACAGCAAAATTGGGACCGGGGCGGTATCGTTTTTGCCGTCATTACCGTCATTGCCGTCATAGAGCAAGGTAATCTCCCGGCGATTGCCCGTGCGATTGTAGCTGTACTCAATGCCCTGGGCAGCGAGGGCCCGCTGGTTCTGCATGAGTGTCTTGGAGAGGACAGAGGGTGGTGTTTTTGTGCAGAGTGCTGTTTGCAGTTCAGTGGCGCTGCCGATGAAGATTTCTTCTCTCTGAAGATAATCTTTCACAGCGGCGAGGACTGCACCGGCAGGAGAGGAGGGACGCTCCGAGTCGTCCGAGACGAGATTCCACAGGTGCGAGTCGCTGTCGAACTCCAGGGTGAGCTCGCGCTGTTCGATGTCGCGGCCGGTGGCAATGAACTTCGCAGTGCTGCCGGTACGCTTATCTTTCTTTAGAACGTAGATGCCGTCCACCGCGCCGGTGAGACCAGTTGTGCCGCTGATCATGTTGAGGGGATCGTCATCAGCCTGCTTACGTAGGTGGTGGATGAGCAGGATAGCGATACGATGTTTGTCCGCCAGAGATTTCAGCACGTTGACCTCGCGATAGTCGTTGGCGTAGGCGTTCGCTTCGCCGGCGGCATCGCGCACACGTTGCAGGGTATCGATGGCGATGCAGTTTGTCTGCGGATGCTCGCTAAGGAAATCTTCGATTTGTTTCACCAGACCGCCCGCGATGGTCTCCGACATGGTCGCGAAGTGAATCGTGTCCGGCGCGTCCTCCGTGAAGTCCAGCAGCCGATTCTGGACACGGGCGAAGCTGTCTTCCAAGCAAAGGTAGAGCGTGTCGCCCTTCTCTGTCGGTAGATTCCACACGGGTTCGCCTTGAGCGATGCGCAGGCACAACCAGAGCGTCAGCCACGACTTGCCGATCTTTGGTGCACCGCCGAGGATGTGCAGACCTTGAGGTACAAGGCTTTCGACGATCATACGCGTGACCGGCAGGGGCATGGACATGAGTGTTGCGCCGGTCATCCCCGGATTGCCGGCCCGGGGTCGAAGCTCTGGCCTTGATCGCTCTCCCGTGAGGGGGTCATCGCGCGGCCGCTTCGTAGCTCGCCCTGTTTCACGTGTGTCCAGGCGGCAAAGGCAACGTTTCTGCTAAATCGTTATTCAGTTGTCAAGGTGATTGCGACGTTTGAACTGGTAATTGCGAAGGTTCTATCGTCTATTATTTTTTTATTCTAACACGCTTGACAACGTTTGTCAAGTGGTTTATAATGTATTTGTAAAATATTTTCGTTCGAATGGAGAAGCGAACATGCTCACTGACTTCAAAGCGTACCTTTGCCGCATAGTGTTTTTATTTTGAACCTCTTCATTGGCCCAACGCTCCTTGATTTTGAATTCCCCCATTTCGGGATGAAAGGACACCTCAAAGCAAATCTGCGTTGCTTTGATTGGCTTTGAGGTATCCTTTCGGGGGACGCGCGCCGCGTCACCCAAAGGATACAATCCGTTTTACGTCTTGTTCCCCCGCAGTTTTCTGTAGCGGTCATAGAAAACGGCGCAGAGGATGAGGAGTATCAGCAAAAGGATGTACATGCCGTCGCGCGCGGCGTCGCCGGTTTTCGGGGCATCAAGAGGCGCGTCTTTCACGGCGTAGAAGACCCAGTTGATATTCGCTGACGAGGATTCCGCTAGGTCCTCGGCCGACAGGCTGGAGTTCGCGGTGACGACGAATTTCAGCGACTTCTGGGCACCTTTTTCGTATATGCCGAGGTCCAGTCCCTGTTCGATCAAGTCGATGCCGTTGCCCGGCATGCCACAGGCCCCCTTGCCGTCCCCGCGCAGGCGGCCACTGTAAAGCGTCTGCCCCTCCAGGGTAATCACCAGGTGCAGATTGTCCAGCCAATCCACAGTTCCTGCCGATCTTGGCGAGTCTCCCAGCATGTGCAGACGGTATGGCCCTCCCTGATCCAGGTTGCGCAGCGTAAGGGTGCGGGTGATCACGTCCCCGGGCATCAGGTTGTCCGAATACAGGAAGTATTCACCCGCGCCCGTCACGCTGATGCCGTTCTCGTCATCGATGAGGAAGCCGTCGGGGAGATTTGTCTCAGCCGCCAAGGTGTTCGCGCCCCATGCCGCGGCCATCAGGCAGCAGGCCAGGAGGGCAAGCAGTGTTTTTGTCAGCTTTTTCATGCAAATCTCCCTTTGCTTGTCATTCATTTTATACGAGATGACTACGGCTGTGGATTACGTAGATCACGCGTTGTAGGCGTCGATCGCGGCTTCCAGTTGGGCAAGCAGGGTGCCGGTCAGGGCCCAGCCGCTGTTGGTACCGAGGTCCGTCGCGTCGGCGAGGGCCGCCTTGGTGGCCTGGATGCCTTCCACGCACACCACTAGGGTGTACTCATACTTGTCCCACATTCCCGCGACCGCGGAAGCGCCCAGTTCAACTTCCTTCAGCAGCATTTCGATGGAGCCGCCGCCGGCAACGACCTTCATATAATAAAAGTAGCCGTCTGCGTCGTTGTAGAACCACTCCGCGTTGCCGCCCACGGCCGCAGCATTCAGCGCGTCATAGTAGAATTTGATCTTCGCGGCCTCGCCGGCCACAGCAGTGGCATACGACGTACCGGTGGGCGCGAGAGAGGACTTGCCGATCTTGGAGACGATGGTGCTGGCGAGGGGCTTGATGGTCGTCTTGCCGCCTGCGATCTGCAGCCAGCCGCCAGCGGCGTAGTTGTCTTTCTGGTTCCAGGTGTTGTAGAACTTGGTGCCCGTTTTGTAGTAAGCGTAGTTCACGGTCGGCGTGCCTGTTATGGTGGTGGTGTCGGGATCATAGTCCGGTGCGGCCGTGAACTTCGCAACCCAGGTCTTGCTCGCGCCGTCCGTATAGATCACGGCGCAGTGGGGGGCAGCGGCGGTCGGGTTTGGCGATTTCACCGTGATGCCGGTGATAGGGGTGGCCAGGGTAATCGTGGTCCAGCTGCTCACGTCGCTCGCCTTGAAGGGCACGAGCTCGTATCCGCCGCCGAGGGTGGGGCTGACATCCCATTTGTAGTCCGCGTATGCGCTGTCGCTGTCCAGCAGGTTAATCATTTCCTCGAAGGTCAGGCGGACCAGCATGGGGGAGGCGGTGGTGTTGAGCACACTGACCTCCTTGGCCTGCGGCACGCCGATCTCGAAGTCGAATTCGTCCTGGTTCTCCGTGACGACAAGGCCGTTGCTGGCGCTGCCGAAGCCGTCGTTCTTGAATTCGTTGGCCACTGCGTCCCTGGAGGTGACCCACGCGAAGGTGGCGGAGGCGCCGATGACCAATGCCAGGATGATGGCCGTGGGCACAGATGTAAAAGCTGCTGCCACAAAAGTGGAGAAATGCGACATCTGGCGAGTTTATTGCAAATTTTTAAAGTGTAAGCGTCAAATAGATTCGAACCTTGGAGTAATGGCCTCCATCTGATAGAATAAGGGTTGAGCCAAAGGCTCGACTCTAAATTGTATGGAGGCCAACCA
>JGI24702J35022_10002380_pt1 | contig 11508 bp, 8 predicted proteins | sample TergutTh196P4_FD_35022 | JGI IMG/M metagenome (IMG submission 35022)
TTCTAAAGCCTTTCTAAGCGCGTTGTCAAGCGCCGCAACCGGCCCCTCTCCGTCGGCAGCCGTATGCTCTTCCCTGCCGTCAACCTCAACTTTAATGGTCGCTTCGCACTTCATATTGTTGCGTGCGCCCATTTCGGTAATAACCCTGAAACCCCTCAATGCAAAAAACGGAGAGTAGTCGCCAATAACCTCGCGCACTATAAGCTCAAACGAACCGCCGGCGGCCTCAAACTGAAATCCTTTGCCTTCCATTTTCTTGACCTTGTCGAGAATATTTTTGGAAAGCGACGCATCGCCACTCATATCTATTCCAAATTCTTTTGCCTTGAATTCTATATTGCTCTTACCCGAAAGCTCGGATATTATAACCTCCCTCGAGTTCCCTACCAGGGCAGGATCTATATGCTCATAGGTTTTGGTATCTTTCTGCAGGGCCGAAACATGTATGCCTCCTTTATGGGCAAAAGCCCCGCTCCCGACATAGGGCATATTGGCCGGATGAACAACATTAGCGGTCTCACTGACAAAGCGGCTGACCTCGGTTAAATGCGTAAGCGTTTTGGCGGCCGGAAATTTGCAGTCCATTTTCAGCGCCAGATTGGGAATAATGGTAGTGAGATTGCAGTTGCCGCAGCGTTCGCCGTAACCGTTAATAGTTCCCTGTACTGAGACGGCGCCGGCCGATACTGATAGTATCGAGTTCGCGACCGCAACCCCGGTATCGTTATGAAAGTGTACGCCTATAGGCCCCTTTGCGCGTTTCATGGTTTCTTCAACTATGACAGCCGTCTCGTGCGGGAGCGTCCCGCCGTTGGTATCGCAAAGCACAAACATATCGGCGCCCGACTCAAAGGCTGCCTCAAGCGCGCTTAGCGCATAAATACTGTTGGATTTAAATCCGTCAAAGTAATGCTCGCCATCCACAAATACCGGAAAACCCTTCTTTTTGAGATAAGCGACCGTATCGCGTATCAATGTGAGGTTTTCCTCGGGCGATATGCCCAAAGCCGTTGTTGCCTGAAAATCCCATGTTTTGGCAAATATCGTTATGACATCAGGTTTTGAATTTATAAGAGACTGAATAAGCGAATCATTATCGCATGTGGCGTTTTTTCTCCTTGTTGAACCAAAGGCCACTATTTTAGCGTGAGAGAGTTTTTTCTCCCTGATTTTTTCAAAAAACAGGTCGTCTTTTGGGTTTGAACCGGGATATCCGCCCTCAATATAGTCTATTTTAAGGTTGTCAAGAACATGCGCTATACGCAATTTGTCATCAATAGAGAAACTTATCCCGGGACCTTGTGATCCGTCTCTTAAAGTTGTATCGTAAATGGTTATTTTGTTATCACTCATATTGTACCTCAATATATTTGTGGGCATAATTAAAAAAAATGCTTCTATAGCAAGTAAATTTTATTATACATTAAAATAAGGACGATAATTATAATATTGGGGAAATAATGTTATATCTTTTTGCAGCTATATTTATTCTATGCTTGGTAACAGTTACGTTTATTTTAATAAACACACTTCGTATTCCCAGCAAACTCAAAAAAGCAGAAGAGTTGTTTAAGCAGGGTAAAAACAACGAATCCAGCAATATTGTCAGAGCCATCCTTGAAAAATATAAGGATAATGTAAAGGCCCGTTATATCAGGGCGCAAATACTGATGAAACAAAAACAATATTTACTCGCCATATCGGAACTCAACGGAATTCTAACCATACCGGACTTCAAATCCTATGTAAGTGAACCTGAAATACACTATAACCTTTCCGATATGTATAAGGCTACCAACAATTTTCAAAAAGAAATAGATGAATACCGTATAATCCTTACATTTGACCCCGAAGACGTTGAAGCTAATATGCGCATAGGTATGGCCATGTATAATAAGCATAACTACCCAAAAGCCAAAGAGCATCTCCTGAAAACTGTAACAAATGGGCCGCAGCCCTCTCCCTACCTGTCGCCATTGGGAATCGCCATGTTTCAGACCGGCGAGTATGGAAAATCCGAACAGTATCTGCTGAAATCTTTGGAAAACGACATGAACAATCCTGAAATTAAGTTCTATTTGGGTTCAATCTATAAACTTCAGAAAAATTATGATAGAGCAGTAAATATGTTTATGCAGTCAAAAGAAGATACCCGCTTTTACGTACAGAGCCTGCGGTCACTCGGCGAAATTTATTTTGATCAGGAACAATATGACGAAGTTATAGAAATTCTTGAACCCGGCATTGATAAGCTGAACGACACCACAAAAGAGGGACTAACCTACAGGCATCTTCTTGCCGAGTCTTATGAAATTAAATCAAGAATCAAAGACGCTATAACTCAATGGGAAAATATAAACAAAATTGATCCTGATTTCAAAGATGCGAAAAGCAGGCTAAATACCTATAAAAATATCACCAACAGTCAACATATGATGGATTTGCTCTCACTGAGTTCGGATAAACTTCAGGAGTATATTAACGAGATTATATCGATTTTTAATTATACCATTATTTCAAAAGACCGCATTTCAGTAAACGAATATCTATACAAAACTTTTAACACTAAAAGGATGGGAGATCCTCCGGTATTAGTATTTTTCAACCGCACCGTATCTGAAATAACGGAAAAGCATTTAAACGAATTCAACAGACAAATGTCATCTGAAAAATGCAAAAAAGGGTTGTATATTACCACATCCTCTTTTAGTATACGGGCTCAGAATGAAGCCATGTCTAAGCAGATTGAACTTTACGATGGAGACTTTGTCAGCAAAACCATTGAGAGGATTAAAACCAAAAGCTTCTTAACTTCGAGGTAATAACGGAGATTTGCATGTTAAACAAAAACTTTCCATATCTTGCTGTTGCATTACTTTTCTTCGCGGCGCTTTTGCAGTTCACGAACTGTTCAAAAACACCCGCCGAAAAATTCGATATAGCCCTTAAAAAGGCATCCGAAGGAAACGGCGAGGCCGCCAAGCAAATTGAAAAACTTCTTCTGCTTGCAGCCTCGCCGCAAACTTTTTCGGGCGGCGGGATATATTGCGACACAGAGGTACTGTGGGAAAAAAACGGCGGAAGCATTGATATACTCTACCCCAAAAAAGGCAGCTTTAAACTGCAAAGCAGCGACATGAACAGCATGAGGGCTGTCGACAATGACAATGCCGTATTCAGCGACGGCGCCGACATTTTTATTTTTGCCTGGGACGGAAAATTAAAAAAGCGCATCAAGGCAGGGACAAAACGCGAACAAGCGCTGGCCATTACAACATCGGGAGGTACGACATACTATTTTAAAAACAACAAAATATATTCGGTTTCTGAAAACAACGAAGAAAAACTTTTCATTAAAAATACCTTTGTTCCCCCATATTCCAAGCTATTCAACTCGTATATGTATACGAAGGGCAACCATTTAGGGCTGCTACTGGGCGTGGCAGGTTCATATTTTTTCAACGTCATAGACACAGAAAAACAAAAAGTCATTGCAACAAACATACGTATGGCCTCCTCAAAACTATATCTCAGAGAAGACAGCGTACTTTATATCTCAGGCAATACGGGCAACTGGAACCTCTCAAGGTTTACCTTTAAAACAGGGACAAGAAAAGATTACCAGCGCTACAAAGACATAGAGGATGTTGAAATTTTTCAAAATGAGATAATCATCAAAAACTCATCGGCCCTGCTCATAGGCTCGGCCGGCAAAAAAGATTACGCCATACCATACAAATATGAATTCAAGGGAGCCTGCGGGGCGCTTGCCCTGATCAAATACGACAATGTTTTTTACGGAGCCGACCCGGCAAAACTGTACGAGTTAATTGTAAAAACAAAAAATACGCAACAAGAATTCCCTCTCTTTACTCAATCGCCATAGCGTTGACAACAGCGTTATCTCCGTTAGAGATATCGCTTCTTACTCCGTTTACCCAATAACACGCTTTATTGGTTTTGCCGTCTTTATACAAACCTGCCGCATAGACCTTACCACCCGATACGGCAATAGCATAAGCATTGGTTCCGCCGGGAAATTCTGTTTTCTTACCATTTACCCAGTAACAGGCTTTAGCAGTTTTGCCGTCTTCATAATAACCTGCCACATAGACCTTACCGTTTGATACAACCATGTCATAGGCGCAACTATTTCCGCGCTCGCCGGGAAGATCTGTTCTTTTATCATCTATCCAGTAACAGGCTGCATTATAATTGTCATCACCCTTTTTGTTGTAAAGATTACCCGCCGCGTAGACTTTACCATCCGATACGGCAATGGAAACAACTGCACTGGAACCGTCTTTTCTGCCGACAAGGTTCGTCTTTTTTCCATCCACCCAATAACAGGCAACGCCGTAGTCGCCGGAATTTAGATAACCTGCCACATAGACCTTACCGCCCGATACGGCGATGGCAAGGGCATAGGTGTGAAAATCGCCGCCGGGAAGATCCGTTCTTTTTCCATCCACCCAGTAACAAGCTCTACTAATATAGTCATCATCAAAATAATAACCCGCCGCATAGACCTTGCCATCCGATACGGCAACGGCATAAGCGTTTATTCCATCAGAGAGGTCTTTTTTTACCCCATTTACCCAGTAACAGGCTTTTTGGCCATCGTTGCCTGCCGCGTAGATTTTCCCTTCTGTTACAGCAATAGCAGATGCCTGTTTCCCGCCGGAGAGTTCCCGAAACGCTCCATTTATCCAATAACAGGCTTTAACGTTGGGGTAATCCCCATAATAGCCTGAGATATATACCTTGGCAGAGGCTGAATTATCTTTGCTTTGAGAAATCGCAGAATCGGCGGCCGCGGCAAGAATGGCTGCAACAACAATTATAATTTTACTGTTCATTTTATTTTTATCAGTTCAAATTCCTTGCTCTTGCTCTCATTTTATTAGTATTATCCAAAGCGTTATTTTACTCATTTTATAAATCTCTTTCCCCTTTTAACTCGCCGGTTAATTTTCACCATTATCCATTGTTGTTATTATTTTTCAATATATTTTCCAAAAACAATGTATAGCATTCCGGTTATATAATGTGTTTTGCGATTACATTTCATTTGGGAATATCAGGGATCACGTAGCTTTTTAAATTACTGTCAGGAAAAACTCTTGACTCCAAAATATCCTTGACTCCAAAACACCTGTAACAGGTATTTTCAGGTTTGCGCCATAAATTACCAAATGCCATATCTGAAAAAATTGTTAGCGGCGCCAATAGAAGGTAAAAAATATGAAAATCTTTAAAAAAGTTCTTATAGCAAACAGAGGAGAAATTGCCATAAGAATAATCCGCGCTTGTCATGAATTAGGCATTAGAACAGTTGCGGTATACTCTAATGAAGACAGGTATTCCCTCTTTAGAACAAAATCCGACGAATCTTATCTCATCGGGGCGAACAGCAGCCCGATAGAGGCTTACCTCGGCATTGAAGAAATAATAGCTATAGCCTTAAAGAAGGGTGTTGACGCAATACATCCCGGGTACGGTTTTCTCGCCGAAAATCCGGAATTTTCCGCAAAATGCGCAGAAAATGACATTGAGTTTATCGGACCGACAGAACAGATGCTTTTTAGCCTTGGCGACAAAATTAAATCAAAGATTGTCGCTCTTAATGCAGGCGTCCCGATAGTTCCGGGAATTGAAAAACCCATTAAGAACGTCGAAGAGGCTGTTAAATTTGCCGAGGCATTCGGTTACCCTATAATGCTTAAAGCCTCTGCAGGCGGCGGCGGACGCGGTATGCGCATTATCAGAAATACTGCGGAACTTGTCCTTGGATTTCAAAACGCCTCAAATGAAGCAAAAAAAGCCTTTGGGAACGATGACATTTTTATAGAGAAATATATTGAAAATCCAAAACATATTGAGGTGCAACTGCTTGGCGATAAATATGGCAACATAGTACATCTGCTTGAAAGAGATTGTTCAATTCAAAGAAGACATCAAAAAATAATAGAATTTACCCCAGCCATAACTATAACTGAGGAACAGAGGCAGGCTATATGCAACGATGCAGTTAGGATTGGAAAAGCCGTCAATTATAGAAGCGCGGGAACTGCAGAATTTCTTATCGATAACGAAGGAAAACACTATTTCATTGAAGTAAATCCCAGAATACAGGTAGAACATACCGTTACAGAGATGATAACCGGAATAGATATAGTACAGAGTCAAATTTTAATAGCGCAGGGGTACCGTCTTGATTCCAATGAAGTTGGAATTAAATCGCAGGATTCCATTAAATCAAGGGGATATTCCATTCAATGCAGAATTACTACGGAGGATCCTTCTAATAATTTTGCTCCGGATGCCGGCAGGATAGACATTTACAGAACCGGATCGGGTTACGGTATCAGGCTCGACGGCGGAAACGGATATACCGGATCTATTATCAGCCCATACTATGACTCGCTTCTTGTTAAAATTATATCTCATTCAAGCACATTTGCAGACGCGATAAACAAAGCAAAACGTTCCATTAAGGAACTCAAAGTTGAAGGCGTTAAAACAAATGAAGGTTTTATACTTAATGTATTGTCTCATCCTGTATTCCAAAAAGGCGACTGCGATACCGGATTTATAGAAAATACGCCTGAACTATTCAATATTACTCCCCGCGATAATACTGAAGTAAGAATCCTGACCTATCTGGGAGAAAAGGCGGTTAATGAAACTCATGGTATTACCACAGAATACGATATGCCGGGAATTCCTGAAATTCCTGAAGACATAAAACTCAGAGGGACAAAGCAGATTCTTGACGAAGATGGTCCCGATGGCATCGTCAAATGGATTAAGTCGCAAAAAAAGCTTCTCCTTACAGATACTTCGTTTCGCGATGCGCACCAATCCCTCATGGCGACAAGGCTTAGAACCTATGATATGCTGAATATAGCAGAGGCAACCGCCTTTTATGCCGGCGGTCTGTTTTCTCTTGAGATGTGGGGAGGCGCAACATTTGACGTAGCTTACAGATTTTTGAAAGAGGATCCATGGGAGCGACTTGATAAACTGAGAGAAAAGATACCCAATATAATGTTTCAAATGCTTTTTAGAGGAGCAAACGCTGTAGGATACACAAACTATCCTGATAATCTAATCAGAGAATTTATACGGCAATCTGCTTCGTCCGGCATTGATATATTCAGAATTTTTGACTCGTTGAATTGGCTTAAGGGCATGGAAATCGCCGTTGAGGAAACGTTGAAAACCGGAAAGATTGCCGAGGCATGTATATGTTATACAGGCGATATTCTTGACGACAAAAGGGACAAGTATACGCTTGAATATTATGTAGATACTGCAAAAAATATAGAAAAGATGGGCTCTCATATACTCGGTATAAAAGATATGGCAGGACTTCTCAAACCGTATGCCGCTGAAAAACTCATAAAGACATTGAAGGAAGAGATATCAATCCCAATTCACCTTCATACCCATGATACGAGCGGTAACGGAGTAGCAACGATATTGCTTGCATCAGAGATGGGCGTTGATATAGCAGATACATCTTTTACCAGTATGTCAGGAGTAACGAGCCAGCCTGCGCTTAACTCAATCGCAGCCGCGCTTGAATATACCGAAAGAGACACAAAACTTGATCGCGACGGTATTCAGATAATATCGGACTATTGGAACGATATACGCCCAATTTACAACAGATTCGAATCTGAACTAAAGTCAGGAACAACAGATGTCTATAAATATGAAATACCCGGCGGGCAATATTCCAACCTGAAATCTCAGGTTGACAGTTTTGGGCTGGGGCATAAGTTTAATGAAGTTAAAGAGATGTATAAGACCGTTAATGCAATGGTTGGAGATATAGTTAAGGTTACTCCATCGTCAAAGATGGTTGGAGACTTTGCGATTTTCATGGTAAAAAACGATCTGACGCCGGAGAATATCATAGAAAAGGGGAAGAATATGGCTTTCCCCGATTCTGTGGTATCGTATTATGAAGGTATGATGGGACAGCCTGTTGGCGGATTTGCAAAAGACATGCAGGATATTGTTTTAAAAGGCATTACTCCGATTACATGCAGACCCGGCGAACTTCTTGCTCCGGTTGATTTTGAAAACTTGAGAAATGAATTAATAGATGAATTAAAGATAACCCCTACTATGAGGGATATTCTCAGCTATGCCCTATATCCAAAAGTATTTGAGGAATATACCTCCTTTATAAAGAAATACGGCGATCTCAGCAGAATGGATTCACACTTGTTTTTTGAAGGATTAAAAATAGGTACGCCTGCTGATGTTGAGCTTGATGAAGGCAAAATTTTTATTGTTGAGCTTGTGCAGATAGGCAAATTGGACGCCGATGGATGCAGGAAAGTAGTTTTTGAGATCAATGGCAATAGACGGGAAATAACAATCCCCGATCAAACATATAAAACCGAGAAGGCTGTTTCCCAAACAACGCAATTTGCCGATCCCAATAACGCTAAAGAGATAGGCGCCGGTATACCTGGGACTGTTTCCAAAATATTAGTTAAAAAGGGACAGTCTATTAAACAAGGCGCCAGTCTGTTGGTAATAGAGGCAATGAAGATGGAGACAAATATTGTTGCAACTTCATCAGGGGTTGTTTCTGCAATTCATGTAAATGAANGACAAAAGGTTAAAACAGGCGAACTTCTCATTAAGCTTGAATAGAAATCATGCGTAACATTAGATTATGGTCTGCCTTTAGGGCATTATCACACAGAGACTATCGCCTCTTCTTCTTTGGACAAGGCGTATCGCTGATCGGAACATGGATGCAGAATATAGCGGCAAGCTGGCTGATATATAAGCTTACCGGTTCTGAGTTTATGCTCGGCATAGCCAGCTTCTTTGGCCTAATGCCCGTATTTTTATTTTCGCCGATTGCCGGAGTTTTCAGCGACAGATTCAACAGACGCAAGATCCTCATTATAGTACAGATAATGGCTATGCTGCAGGCTTTTACGTATGCCTCTATTACCATCACAGGAATTGTTCAGGTATGGCAGGCGCTTACGCTCAGTTGTATTCTTGGGATTATTAACTCTTTTGAAATGCCTGTACGACAGGCGTTTGTAGTAGAAATGGTCAAAGACCGGGCTGATCTTACCAATGCTATTGCTCTCAACTCTCTTATTTTCAATGCTTCAAGATTTATCGGACCTGCAATTGCAGGTATAATAACTGCAGCATTAGGACCGGGTATGTGTTTTCTCATTAATGGAATAAGCTACATTGCCGTAATAACGGCCTTCTTGTCTATGAATCCCGCCGATAACAAAATAGATAAAACCAATAATAATATTTTTTCAGATATGAAAGAAGGATTTTTTTACTGCTTTAATTTTATCCCGATTAGAGATCTTCTGATCTTAATATCAATCATAAGCCTGTTTGCAATGACCTTCCCCTTACTGCTTCCTGTCTTTGCGGTAAAAGTATTTAACGGAGGATCTCATACTTTCGGCATTCTTGTTTCATCAATAGGAGCCGGAGCATTTATTGCAACTATATATCTTGCGATGAGAGAATCGATTGCCGGAATCGGTAAAATAATGAATATTGCAGTCTATGCCTTATCATTGAGCTTTATGGTTTTTTCATTTAATAAATCCATATCAATGGCAATACCTATTTTGGTTATTGCAGGTTTTAGTCTGATAGTTGTTATGGCGTCAAGCAACATGGTTTTACAAACTATTGTGGATGAAAATAAAAGAGGGAGAGTAATGAGCTTTTATGTGATGGCATTTGCAGGTTCAGCCCCCGCAGGAAGTTTACTTACAGGCACAGTCTCGTCAAAAATCGGCTCTCCCATGACGCTGCTGATATACGGAGCGGCATGTTTTATGCTTGGCACTCTTTTTTTTATCAGACTTCCCCGCGTAAAGAAATTGATAGAATAACAAACATTTTTTCTTTTTTCTTGACAAAATTCCATTTCCGGTTATTCATTAACAATGAATGCATTGATTTCAATGCAAACCTGACGGGAGTAATTTTATGGAATTGGCAAAAATCACCCTCCGGGGGCAAATAACAATCCCGGCCGAAATCAGAAAAAAGCTGGGCGTAAAAGACGGCGACAAAGTAGTCTTTATTGAAGAAAATGGGCGTATCATTATGGAAAACTCTGTTATGGTTGCCTTAAAAGATGTCCAAAATGCTTTTCAAGGCGAAGCAGAACGCATAGGATTAAAAGACGAACAGGATGTAGTTGCCATGATTAAAGAAGTCCGGCGAGGGAAACAAGGGAAAGTCAGTGCGGATAATGCTTGATACTAATGTCCTTGTTTCGGTGATTATTTTCCCGAATGACCGAATGAACTCCCTAATCCGGTTCTATATTCAGCAATAACTGAAGATGTTGATTTATTTGTTACCGGAGATTCTGACTTTGATAATGTTAAAATTGACAAACCTGAAATAATTGCGCCGTCGGAATTTCTTGAAAAGTATTAAAATTCCGCAAACCGTTTCTTTAGCCTCTCCATGAGAAGTATGGGATCTACAACAAAGACTTTCGCGCCGCCAAGCACATCAATGAAACCTATTTCATTGTTAAAACGCGGGACAATATGCTGGTGAATATGATCTATGCTGGCTCCGCTTCCTCTCCCGATGTTGTAGCCTATATTGAATCCCGCCGGCGTAAACTCATCGCGCAGCGCCTTTACCGCCTTAATGGTAAGATCATGTATGTCGGCCGCTTCCTCATGAGTCAATTCGGTAATATCTTCAATATGGCGGGATGGAAAAATCATAAGGTGTCCCGGATTAAAGGGATACAGATTGACAGTTATTATTGAAAGTTTGGTACGACAAAGTTCAAGCGATTGGACGCCCTCTACATTGTCTCTCAAGGCGCAGAGTATGCAGGGAACGTCCGGTTTTTTTCCGTTTACATATTCTATTTTTTTTGTGTTAAAAAGATACTGCCTGACAAGTTCAATATCCATACATCCTCCGGTTATAATATTTGAAAGCCGGCTAATTTTATGATATATAGCGCAATATGAAGAAAAATACACGAATAGATTCCTGCAACCACGTCATCGATCAGTATGCCGAGACCTCCGCCTAGATTCTGAAGCTGATATATAGGGAAAGGTTTCCATACATCTATAATCCTGAATACAAAAAAACCGGCTATGGCTATTTTCCAATTAAAAGGAAGAAAGAGCATGGTAACAAAATAACCTATGATCTCATCCCATACTACAGGTCCGGGATCTTTTTCGCCAAAAAAGGCTTCACCCCACCCGCAAATAAGTACCGACGGGTAAAAAAGAAGCGCAAGCACAACAAGGTTTACGCCCCAATGTAAGTTACGGCCAAAAACGGTATATTCAATAACATAGAGTAAGAGCCCTATTACAGTCCCGGCCGTACCCGGAGCTTTGGGGAAATAGCCGGAAAAAAAACCCGTAAACAGAAATTCTTTAATCCACGTTTTGGTCCACATTTTTTTTTACCATATTTAGCTTTGGCAGAGGAAAAAGC
>JGI24702J35022_10002381_pt1 | contig 11503 bp, 8 predicted proteins | sample TergutTh196P4_FD_35022 | JGI IMG/M metagenome (IMG submission 35022)
GGCGGTCGACAACGCCGCCGGAACCGGGTCGCGGGCGGCGAAGGAGATGGACGGCGGGATCGGCGGGTCGCTTCGGATGATGTGGTCCGCCGTCGAGGGCGTGGCGATTGCCATCGGCGAGGCACTGGCTCCATCGTTACAAAAACTCACCGACTGGCTCACGGCGGCGTGTAGCGGAATCGCCGATTATCTGACGAAAAATAAGGAACTGGTCGTTTANGTTGCCAAAGTCATTGCGGCGATTACCGGCATCGGCGCAGCATTATTTGTAACGGGATTAGGATTCGTCGGCGTCGGCAAAACCATCGGTCTCGTGGCGACGGCGATTGCGTCCGTCGCCAAGGTGGGGCTTGCCGGTCTCGGCATCCTGTCCGGTGCGTTCAAGGCGGTAACTTTCGTCGCCGGTTCGGTCGTCTCGGTTTTTTCCGGTATGGCGACGGCAATCGGCGTGGTCTTTTCGGGCATCGCGTCCACCGTCGGCGTCGTTTTCGGCGCGGCATTTTCCGTGATGGCGACCGTCGGCACGGCGGTTTTTTCCGCAATCGGGGTGGCAATTAGCACAGCGTTATCCCCTATCGGGCTCACCATCATCGCCTTGGGCGCGGTTGCCGGTGCCTGTTATCTCGTCTATCGGAACGCCGCGCCAATCGGAAACGTCATCGCCACAACTTTTCGGACTGTGGTCGGCTCCATCGAAAACGCCGTCACCGCCGTTTACCGGTTCCTAGCCGGGTTCACCGAGTTCAGAATCCTGTTCGGAACCATCAGCATCGTCACGACGGCGGTCAAAATGCTCGGCGGAACACTCTTTTGGGTGGCCAATTCGCTGATAAAGCCCGCTTTTTCGACGATTTTCGCCATTTTTATGCAACTTGGTAAAATCGTCCTAAAGTCTTCCGCAGTAATAGTTTCCGTTCTTTTTTCATGTTTTCGTCAAATTTTTGGAGCTGCTCAAACGGTCTTTGCCGCCGTCGGTTCAATCGTTGTAAGTTCTTTCAGTAGAACGGTTTCGGCTACGAAAAGCATCCTGTTCGGCATTGCATCGCTTATCGGTCGTGCGTTTTCTCCGGTTTTGGGCGTGATTGGGACGGTCATTCGGGGCGTTGTGGCGGTGATTTCGACGCTCGGCGGTGCGCTGCGGTCGGTTGCCGGTTGGATTTTTTCCTTCGCGCGGTCGTTTTTTGTCGTCGAAACGGCGGTGCAGGTATTCTCGCTCGTCTGCAGCGCGGTCTCCGGGTTGGTCGGCATCTTTTCGCGGGTCGCCGGAACGATAGCGACGACTCTTTTTTCCGCCGTTCAAAGTTTTCCGGCAGTTGTTTCGAGGACGATTTCCGTCCTCGCGGCAGTGCCGGGGTTCGTTCTTCCCGTCTTCCGAAGCGTCCCGGCAGTCATCTCGGCGGCATTTTCCGGTGCCGTTTCCGTTGTTCGCGGCGTTATCGGCGGTATTTCGTCAATCTTTTCCGGTCTCGTTTCGTTCATGACCGGGATGTGGAACGGTCTTGTCGCCACATTTTCAGCAGTGTTCACGGTGCTTGGTAATATCGTTTCAGGATTCGGCGACTTCTTTCTTGGTGCTTTTGCGAGTGTCGGCACGGCGGTCGACTGGCTTCGTCAACAGTTCGGCAATCTCTGTTCGTTCGCCGTGGAAACTTTCGGTGCCATCACCGCCGCACTCGGTCGCGGTGACATCGAAGCCGCCATCGGGGTTATCTGGGCATCGATTAAACTGATCTGGGTCAAAGGTTCGACGTCGCTTCTGTCGACGTGGTACTGGGTCGTCGACACCTTGCAGACGGCATGGGCGAATTGCGTCTACAAAATCAGCGAACTCCTGACGGCGGCATGGTATGGCATTCAGGCGATTTGGACCGACAGCGTCTACACGATGCAGGTCGCGTGGATCAATTTTATGAACAGTATTACGCAGGCGTGGGATTACGTTTCGACAACCATCGCGCAGGGTATCGGCTGGATCATGGCCAAGATCATGGGTCTCGACCCGAACGAGATGGCCGCGACGATTACGGAGGATTATAACAACCGCACCAAACAGCGTCAAGACAGTGGCCGCAGCTCGATTGACTCGCTCGCACAACAACGCAACGAAAAGATTGCCGCTCTTGAAAAGGAGAAACAGGGCACGCTTGATATTCTGAAACAGGATTTTGAAAATGCCGCCGGAGTCCGCAACGCCGCCTACGAAGCGAAACTCGCCGCACAGGAACAGGAACTGGAAGCGGCAAAAGCCGCCTACGACGAGGCGATCCATCGCGCACGGAATCCCGAACTCCCCCAAGCCGGGGAGTCGCAATCATTGGCCGAGAGTCTACAAGCGAAAGTTCAGGATGCCGTCAGCGGTTTCAAACCGGCGACCGATCTTGATTCAAAGGTTTCCGTAACAGGTTCGTTCAGTGCGGCGGAGATTCAGGGAATGGGACTCGGCTCGTCGATGGACCGTGTCGCCAAGGCGACCGAAAAGAGCGAAAAGCATCTCGAAAAAATCGCCGCCAAGGACGACGCTTCCGACAATGATGTTGTAGCGAAAAAGGAAACGGCAAAGGATTCTGTAAACGGCGAAGACCTTGCGGTACGGGAACTCAAATTGCAGACACGATATCTGCGAGACCTATCGGAAAAAGGGAGCGGGATCGCCTTCGCATAGGCTGTAGACCGTAGGCTATAGGCCTTAGGATCGCCTTTCTGTTTGTATCACAGTCGCCAATGTTCATATCTTTTCTACAGTCTACAGCCTAAAGCCTACAGTCTTATGATAAAAATTGAAGAAGTATTGGGATTCAGCAGTTCGAAGAGCAAGAACGCTGAGACCGTCACGCGAAAGTTTTACATCCAAGCCAACGATCCCGACATGGCGAAGGCGGCATTGGAGTCCCACGCTGATACGCTGACCGTTCCCGAAGATTTGGAACTTGGCGAAGTGGCCATCGACGAGGAGAAAAGCGTCGGCAACTTGTATTATGGTACGATTTCATTCAAGTCGCCGGACTCGGCGAAAATCAAAACGAAAATCGACGATGAACTGTCCGAAGTCTACGGCGAACGGATGTCGGAAGGCCGCAAAGGAGCCACTCACGAACGGGTCTTTCGGATCAAGATGGCAACTGCCGCCGCTGCGAAGAGTAAGCTTGAGGATTATATCCGTTCCACAGCCCTGACATCGGGCCGTTTGCATATCAGTGATATTGCCGTCGATGAGGAACAGAACGGCGACGGTTCGTTCACGGGCCGCGTTGTGTACGGAAATCCCGACCACAAGGGGCCGTCCGACAGGATTACCGGGCATGTTCCCGCCTACGGCAACCGTTGGAGCGAGTCGCATAAAAACGGCTTCCACGTCGCCTCCGCCGCCGAGGATGTGTTTGAACTGCGGGGATACCCCAGTGCGTTCGATGCACTTCGGGCGCTCAAAGCCTCATACTATAATCGTTACGTAACGGAAATCAGCGTTGAGGAAGACACCGAGGGGAGTGACCGCATCTACACCGGGCGGATTCGCCGCAATGAAGAGGTCGAAGAGCCGGACGATGAAGACAAACGCTCGATCTCGTTTGAAGTTTCCGGTTCGCAAACCAAGCGGACGCATTCGCTCGGCACGGTTGGCGGCTGGGCGGCAAGCGGTATGACACCACGCAACTATGGCGGTCTCATCGGCGTGACTGATGACGGTGTCGAAGGCGTTGATATTGATACCGCCGTTTCGACATTTTCTGAAACGGTTTATCTCTATCCGTGGTTTTTGACATCATCTTATGTTGCCTTCCTTGCTCGTGCTTATGGCTGTATCAATAATACGCCGTTTCGCGGGTTCGCCGTCGGTGAGGTTCGGTTCCTCGGTGCAAGCGGTTCCTATCGTGCCGGTGACAAATTTGCCGAGATGACGTTCAAGTTTGCCGTCTCGCCCAATGCCCAGAATATCCGTGTCGGAAGTATGACAATTCCGTTCAAATACGGCTGGGACTACCTCTGGGTGCGCTGGGCCGATATGAGAGTCGGAAATGTTACGGTAAAAGTTCCCATTGAAGCCTACGTCGAACGGGTCTATCAACCGCTCAACTTCTATTCGCTGGGAATCGGGTGAGCGAAGGAGTTAGGAGTTAGGAGGGAGGAGTTAGGAGGGAGGAGTTAGAAGTTAGAAGATAGGAGTTAGAATTTTTATGTACGATATTGAAGATGAAGTATACGGTCAGAGAAAAATTTACTCATTCTAACTCCTAACTCCTATCTCCTAACTCCTATCTCCTAACTTCTAACTCCTAACTTCTAACTCCTTTTCCCAATGGCACGCAACGAATTTCAACATGTCCGTTCCGGCGAACCGCTTCAAATTCCGGCGGCGGCCTACAATGCGATGATCGACGCGGCGCAGGGGCATCGGAACCGCCGCATCAATCTCGCTCCGCACGGTGCCGGGTTCGATTCGCTCTTCGTCTATGTCGAGAACACGACGGGGCAATCCTTACAGCGTTTCGATGTCGTCGGCCTTGACGGGCCGACCGAAACGCAGAATCTCGATGTTTTTTGCAACCGTATTGTTTTCAAGGGCGTCGTTCCAAGAGCCAAACACAAAGGGAAGTTTGCCGTCCTCCAACAGGACGCCTCAAGGAACATGGTTGTCCGAGCCTGTGTCTATGGCGCGACGGTTGCCAAGGTCAAGGTGGAAGGCGATACCGAACCGAAATACTGTGACATTAAAGAAAATGAAACAGGTTATCTTGCTTCCGGTGGGAGTGGTGCTGAAGTGCTGTGGAGCGACGATTCCACACAAAATCGCTGGTCGATTATACGTATCGGAAGCGGCAAGTCGACGTTGTTTCCCGTGAAATTGGAAAAGACCGGCGGCGAACAGGGCGACAACGAAAAAGCCGCATCATGGACTTACAAAGTTACCGATGCCCTAACGGACGAAAAACTCGAAGAGGACGTTGATCCGACCGCCTCACCGCATCAATGGAAACGGCCAGGCATCGGAGCGATGTCCGAAGCGGTGTTTGGTTATGCTCATTACGGCAAGGATGATAAACTCGTTCTCGGTTGGATTAACGAAACATTACAATTGGCGAAATGTGAGGATGACGAATGACCAATCGGCGTGGAAGGGTGGTTGTGAAAAACGGCAAGGCCAGAGTTTTTTCCAATGGCCGGTTGGCCGTTTTAGGAGAACGCCGGACTTGCGGAGAGTGTTGTTGTCATCAGTTCTCCGTCTCCCCTGCCGACGCTTTGGCCCAAGTGGGGAATTCGACACAGAATTATCGTAGCGACGAGGAGATCATGGATGCACTCCGGGCGAACGGACGGCCCGTCTTCCAACTCGCCAAAGGGAAGTATGCCGTCCGGTATGTTTCGGGATATTTCGTGATGGGCTGTGGCCGGATCAACTGCGCCCACTATCACGGCTATTTCGTAACATCGTTCGGCAAATTGCCCGGCATTGTCGGCGGATGGGGAAACAGTTGCTGTCAAGGNCCGGAAGGATACGGTTACGATTATGANCAAGCNCAAACNCTCCAAAAACTCGAAGAACTAAAGAACGAGGAACCGGTCATTCATACCATCGATGAGGACGGATTTATCTTCAAGACCGGNTATTATCCGTGGTGGTATCAAAGTTATGTCGGCGGTGCGATGACCTTCGAACTTTGCGCTGTGAGCGGCCATGTTACCGTGTTGTAATCATTGGAGTAGCACAATGAATGATGTATCACAAATCCCGGACGGTGCCAGTGCCGTTCCGGTCATCCCGCCGGACGAGATTGAACGATTACGTCATCTTGCGGTCACGGCAACCGTGATTCCCTGTCAATGGATGATCGACACCGGCGTTCCCGCTCCGGGAAATTGCCGTTGCAATCTGGTCGAATGCAATCATCCGGACTCGCCGATTTATCGCGGATTGAATCCTGACAAGCCGTTCCGCTGGAAATCCCGGCTCTGTAAACCCCACAAATGCCGCTTTTTTGAACCGTAAATTGAAAATGTTCGACGAACCTCATGAACTGCGACCTGTGGCCGCCAACATTGAACTACCGCCGAGTCTCGACGAGACCGGTGATGCTGGTGATGCTGGTGATGCTGACGTCCGACCGGGCCGAGTCGTCGACAATGTCTTGATTCGCCCGGAAGGATTGCGTAACATCAATGTTTCTTGGACAAGCGACGATGAAACGGCAAGATCGTGGATTTTCGTCAACGGCAAACTCGCCGTTGGTCCGTTTATGGCTGGAACGAAGGAACGTTCCATCGTTTTGCCGGTGCCGAACGATAAGACCTTCAAAATCGAAGTTCACGACTATTATGGTGACAGCACTGCGCCGAACTCGATAGAGGAACAGCCGCAGGTTCAACCGCTCATTGCGTGGAACGCTGTCGAGTCGGCGGTCTGTTACAGAATCTATCACACGATTTTCGACAATGGTTCTATCGAGTCATTACTCGTTCAAGTACCGCCGCTGTCCAGCGAACGTGTGGAAATCGATTGTCCCAAGCCGCTGGAAGGGCGCGGCGGACGCTGGCATTTGTTTCGGGTGGAAAGCGTCGACCAGTTCAACAACGAATCCGAGAACGAAATCGTTCCGTATTTTGCCGCCGATTTGCCGCCGCCGCCGACTCTGACAATCTCACGGAACACACAAACCGGTCTTTTCTCTTTTCGTATCATCAAACAATAAGGAGTGTCTGCAATGGCCACACCGACACCCGACAAAGTCGGCTTCTATTACGCATCAAAATATCTCGGCACCAATGGAGCCGTTACGGAACGGACTATCGGCACCGTCGCCAACGCGATGCAGTTTACCGTTACCAATCTGACAGAACCGACCGGCGCATGGGACGGAGCGCTGGGTTATTTTACCGAAACGACAACGACGGCGTTGCGCGGTGTTACGTTCCATGTTCGCCGTTGGGATCAGTCCGCCAACACGCTTATGCTTTCCGCACCGCTTCCCGTTGTTCCTGTTGCCGGAGACAAATTCGTTTTGTATGTCGGCGGCGGTCAGGCGTCCGAAAAGGAAGTTCTTTGTATGAAGGCGGGCGGCAAACAGCCCGAAGTCGAACCTGTCAGAGGAACAAACGTTACCGGCGTGACAATCAAAAAAATCTCGCCCATTCTTGGTGAAGGAACACTCACGCTCAACTATCTCACGTCGACGAAGGAACTGCAAATCCGTATGGGAACGAGCGGCGATTACGGGCCGACCGTCGCCTTCACACGGGACACACAAAATGCCGTTCTTTTTGCACGGGATTTGGTGGGTTACATTATCGTCGATGTCGTTTTTTCACAACTCAGCACGGCCAACCGTACCGATACCTTCACGCTGGCGGCCCCCAAGGGCAACATGATTCCCAACTACGAGGGCTATGAAACGGCGGACGGCATTGGTCGCACCCGCTATCATCTTTTCGTAGCGAAAAACAATTCAACCGATTCGGAAGACGCGATCTCCGGGATGCTGCTCTGGACAGGGCGTCCTGCCGGGACGGAAACGACGCTATCGAGCAGTTACAGCGTTCCGACGACGGCCTCGGCATCCATGAACGTCGCCAACGCCTCCACCTGGCCGACACGCGGTTTTTGGGTCAAAAACAAAACGATTGCCACGCCGAAGGTCGATCTGCGCTATGTCGATTATCGTAGCGGCAATACACTCTATGTCAAGCCAGTCATTTGGGGACGCATCGGGTTCAGGGACGGAAATTCGGACCTCAAGCCGAATACGCCGATTACGGACAGTTATTCGGCATCGAACAGCGCCGTTATCGATCAGGTGATCGTAACAGACGGAAGTCTCGAAGACGGCACCGCCGTCGGAACGCTCTATCTGAAAAAATATGTCGGCAATATGTACAGCGGTTACGAAATCCGTGTCGGCGGCGTCAGATGTGCCATGTCGAACACGGCGTTTACTCGCGGCTACCGGGATTGTACGGCGGTCCAGTGGAACAGCGGCAACGTTGTCGAACCGGCATCGGACATCGATATCGGTCTCGAATTCCCGGACGAAAACGGCCTCTTCAGCGACCCGGACACGGAAAACACTACGCCGGACGGTGTGTTGTTCGAATGTGTCGATGACCAATCGCGGAGCCGGTTCGCCGGTCCCGTTTTCCCCGGCGCGAGTCTTGGAATCTGGCTGCGCGGGACCATTTTGGACGGAACACAGGCTCGCGCAGGAATTGAAGGCGACCTAAGTTTTGAATACTACTGAACATGTCGTTGCATTAAATTCCGCACTGATTCCGCCGCGTTCTTTTTCGATACCGGGGTAAAGTATGACCCGTCTGATGCAGGGAATTGTCGATACGAGGATACCGGAAAATATCGTCCTTGTCAAAGGAGGGTACGATATTCTTCGTTATGTCAACGGTCGCGTCCGCTTCGGATGGGACATTTGCCGTAACGGATATTCGGTCGTCGTTTCCGGCAGATGGGATGTTCCGCAAATTCGCCGCATCAATGCGGCGAATCGTTTCAACACTTTTAGCCGTGTTTATCGCACGGTTATTCCAAGCCGCGTCGAATTCGTCAGGGGATGCCTTGTCCGTTTGATCAACCGCTACGACGGCACACGGGAAAGACTGTCGGGGCAACGGTTCAATCGTTTCGATTTGTCCGCGTCGTTTCGGGACGGTGTGAAAGGACTCCATGACAGAATTCGTTTTCCAACCGGAAACGGCTTTTGGAGCAATAGGTTTGACCTCGTTGCGATGCGGCGCAATCTCCGGCGCAACAGATATGATGCGGTCACGGATTTTCCGTATTCGCTGATTTCAGGCCGCTTTTCGTGTTCACGCGGTAATATCCGTTTGCCGTATCCATGCCGCTTTGGGTCGCTTCGTTACCGGACGAAAGACCGTTTGAGCGGACGCCATTCATGGTTGGTGCCGATTCCGGTTCGCCTTCATTGCCGACTGGAGTCGGTCTTTTCCCGTGCGGAAATTCCGGGGTTGACACTCTTCGGCATACCGGGCTGCTACCATATCCTAATGTACTCGGCGGCACACTTGTGTTGCCGGTTCGATAGTCATGACGGCTTGCCGCCGCTTGTCCGCCGATTTTATCAATACGATTCCATTGTACCGAAATACGGTTCGCAGCGTTTCCATTGGCAAGCGTTCGTTCGTCCCGGCTGGCGAATTCTTGCTTCGAATATTGTAACCGGCGAGTCCATCGACCTGGGATTCATTGACGCGGACTCCGAAAACCCGGCCTTGGAGAATGTTTCGCTCCCCGACGGTGATTACGAAATCGCCGTCTTGACCTCATCGCTTTTTTGGAAGGATTGTCGCGAGGGAACGGTCTGGACGATAACCACCGGGACCGCTGGAGAGAGAACGCCGTTGCCTGTGATCTACAATCTTCGTTCGTCGGTGCAGAATGGTGTAACGACAATTCGATGGTCGGCGAATCGGAGCGAACTCGACGATTGTATTTTCGCTATCTGGTTCTCGTCCGAAACGCCGGTCGATACCAACCGTCCGCCGGATCAGACCATCTGGTATTTTCCGGCACAGACGGAATACGCGGCGACACTTCTTCAAGAGGCTCCGACTCACGCCGCCATCGCCGCGATACGAACAGGCAACGACCCGGAAACCGGCGAGAGGCACGAAATCCATCTCGACTGGAGCAATGTTCCCCCGCAGCGACCAGAAGATGTAACGATCCTTGCCTCGCCGCTCCCGGCAACGGATGAGATCATCAAAAAACGCTACGAAAATGATCCGCATTTGACGCTGTGGAACGGATGAGACAGAGGAGTTAGGAGATAGAAGTTAGGAGCATCGAACTCCTCATTCCCCGTTTCCGGCCCCGAACTCCTCCCTCTTCTAACTCCTGACTTCTAACTCCTAACTCCTTCTCCCTATGACGACACCAGCTCATCAACTTGGTCTTTACTTTACGTCCCGCGATCTTACGGCGCACGGACAGCCGCTCCCGGATCGAATTGTTGTTACGGCATCGCCGATGCAAATCATGACGAGTTCCCTGACACAGCCGACGAACTACTGGGACGGCGCAACCGGCTTCTTCACGGAAGATGCCCCGGATGCCTTACGCGGCTTCTTCTTTCACGTCCGCTCGTGGACGGCGGGAACCGGCGATAGTCCCGGTACGTTGCAACTCTACGGTTCGCTTCCGGTCACGCCGCCGCAGGATGCCGTGTTCCGCCTCTGCAAGGGCGGCAAGTTCGCTTCGGCACAGGAAATCCCCGGTCTGACGGTCTCCGGCAAACAACCGGAATTCAATCCCGTGAGTCACTCGGCACTGCCGGGTATTACTGTTACAAAGGCTTCACCCGGTCTCGGCGAGGGAACGCTCTCCATCAATACAAACAATCGCAACATTTCCGCACAGATTACAACGGCGACCGGATACGGGCCGCCCATCGAACTGACCGAAAACGTTGAAAGTCTCGTTCTCTACACGGGCGGCGGCGAAGGATGGGTACGGCTCAACATCAACTTTGCACTAACGACGACGACGAACGCGACCGGAACTTTTACGCTACAAATTCCCAAGGGTGTACTGATCCCGGACGTGGAGGCCGACGATGCCGTTGATCCGACAGGCCGACTCCGCTATTTTTGCGTTGCCGCAAAGAACGATTCAACGGACGACACCATCTCCGCACTCGGTGCTTGGACGACGCCGCTCGGAACGACAACCGCGATCATGGCATCCGGAATCTCCAGCGAAACCATTACTCTCACGGAGGACCCCGCTTCGTGGCCGCTCAAAGGATTCTGGATACGGAATCGTTCCAAGAACAACAGTTTTCGTTACGTGGCGAATCGGAGCGGCAACCGACTTTACCTGAAGGCGTTGAGTCGGGGATTCTATAACAATTTTACCAACGGCAACACCAATCTCATTTTAGGAGACGTGTTGCGGCAGAATAGTATTGCCGGTACATCGTATGGCAAACTCCTCGATTTGCGAATCACGTCGGGAAGCCTTGCATCGGGAAACGCCGCCGGATTATTAATGACATCCGGGTATCACGGTAGTGCCGGGAGCGCGTTTAACGAGCGAACCGGAATGCTGGCATGCACGATTGCCACGTCGGGAAGCGGGGCCTGCGACCGGGGATTTGTTTTACCAACCTCATGGGCCGTCAACGATATGCTTGAGGCCGTCTCCGATATCGACCTTGCCGCCATCGAAAGCGGCGGTGAATGGTATGATCCGTCTGCCATCACCGAGAAGCCGCTCATGGACATGATGTTCCGACCGTGCCACAACATTGACGAACGTGCCATCGCCGGATATCTTGCGCCCGGCGACTATGCCGCATTCTGGTGTCAGCAGCACATTCTGCCGAATGTCCCGGCCCACGCCGCTGTTACAGGGGCACTGAACTTCTCGTGGTACTAAATTCTGCACGGAAATGATTACTGTTCCATTTTGTTTTCCGCATCATGTTACACGGCAAGCGGCACGGCATTCGATTCATACCCATATCGGAAGCCCGATGACGGCGAT
>JGI24702J35022_10002382_pt1 | contig 11503 bp, 1 predicted proteins | sample TergutTh196P4_FD_35022 | JGI IMG/M metagenome (IMG submission 35022)
CGCCTCGCGCGTGTCCTCACGGAGCGCGAACGAGAAGAGTGCCACGCCAACACAGGACGCAAGCAACAAATTTTGGATTCCATTTCTCTTCGAGTGTGTCATACGCTTCTACCCTCTGGTCTTTTGTCGCCTCCTCCTCTACTCCACACATCACGTTGACATTCGCCGCGTGAGACGCCCTTGCGCGCGGGGATACCGCGCGCAAGGGCATTCGACCATCAAACCCTACTGCCACTGCCGCTTGACCTCAATCTTGAAGAAGCCGCGCGCCGGATCAATGCCTTTCAGCGGGACATCCACTGTCAACGGGATGGTCTCCACGCCCTCATCGAGGGGGAAGGATCCTAACTGGACAGACGTCCACTTCGGGTTGTCCAACGTCGGCGAATACATCAGGTTGTACACATAGATATTCTGCGGTGTATCCATGAGGCTGCGGATATCCTCGTTTGCCGCAGGATCCTTGGTGATGCTGATCTCCCATGTCACATCGGCCGAGAGCGGGTCAACGCGCGGGCTCTTGGTGATGCGCACNCCGAGCTTGTCGCTGGGCATCAGGCCCATCTCCACCTTCTGGGCGAGCGTGAAGCCATCGTCCGCCAACGGGTACCCTGCCAGCATCGCGATGATGCTCTCTTGGGTCTGGCCAGAGGTGATCGGGCCCAGTAGCCACGGGATCCCGCTCCACCCGGCCGTGTAATCCAGGTCCGGGTTGATCTCCGCGTCCCCGAACAGCCAGGTTGCGGCAGGACCAATCGTCTGCAAGAAGCCGGGGTACGCCCCCGGGTGCTGCTCATATTCCCACGCATCCGGGAACCAGTCCTGGTCCACGTCACAATCCTCGATGAGGATCTGCGCCGCAGGGATCAGCGTGGAGAAGTCCACCTTCACCGGGCGCACGTTGTACATGGCGCGCTGCTCGCCGTAGTAGTTCGCATAGCCCCACGATTCCCAGCTGTCACGGACACCGTTGTTATTGGAGTCAATGAACGCGCGCAGGTAATACGTCCCCGGCGTCAGCCCGCGCAGGAACGCGTTGGTCGCCGTGTTCGAGAGATCCGTGACCAGCGCCAACTGCGGCGTCCCGGCCGGGAAGATGTACTGCGCGGCAGGGTTGCCCGTGAACCCGCGGTTGTCGAACGCTTGCAGGACCACCTTGTCCGCAAGGTTGACCGCCGGCCCGAAGTACCTGACCGTCACGTTGATCTGCCCGTACCCGGACGACTGTATCGGCTGGTTCACGTCCCAGCGGAACGTGCTCCAGGTGGACCAGCTCGCCGACGTCGGTACCGTGAACTTCGAGTTCAGCGGCGCGACGCGCCAGTAGTAGAGCCCGTTGTTCACGACATCCTTGTCGCCGATATAGAACGGCGCCTCCCAAACGCAGTCGCCCGTGATCGGGTCGCGCACCGGCACTTGGCGCACCCGGATCGGGTACAGCAACGTGCCGCTCGACGTGCTCTTGCGGATCTCGAACGCGAACGCGGTATAGTCCTCCGGCATGGACCACCGGAACGTTGGGCGGGCCGAGTACACATACGATCCGTTCATCGGCAGTGTCGCCACCGCCTTGGCAGGGGCCGCCGTGAAGTAGCTGTTCGTGAACGTCGCGATCAAGGTCCCGTTCGTGGTGAAAAACTCATCGCCCAGATAGACTTCGTAAACCGCCGTGACATCGCTCGCCAGAGCACCCCAATCCAACGCAAAGCTGACGCTTTGCCCGTCAAGCACCGCAGACGCGCTGGTGAGGAAGTCGCCCTCATGGATGTAGTTGCGCCCTGTCACCACCTTGTCCAGTACCTCCGCGCGAGACCCCGTACTATAACCGAGCAGGGTTCTGAGGACACGGACGCGCGCCGACTGAGTCCCGCCTTGGCCGCCTGAACCGCCTGGACCGCCGCCGCCGCCCGTCGAACTGCCGTCACCGAAGATCACGTCCTCGGTGCGCGCCCCGTCGAACGACATCCGCAAGTAACCCGGCGTGTAGTCCGTCAACTGGAAGTTCACCGTGTTCACGTCCCAGCCGATGACCGTGCCGAACGGCGTCGCGATGCCCATGGGCTCACCCGGATCCCAGCTGACACTGTTGTCCAAGTCCATGAACGCCACGAAGTAGTTCGTGCCTTCATGCAGGTAACCCGTGTCCGCCATCCCCAGGTAGAGGGTCTGCGGCCACGCATCCGGCAGGCTGACCTGATACAGGAGATCGAGGCGATACTCATCAATGGGACTGTCGACAATCGTCCTGCCCTGGAAGATACTCATGTCAAAGGTGAATTTGCCCGTGGCATAATCAACCTCGCCGACCACGTTCGTAATGCCAGCGACCACACTCGCGTACAGCACACCGTCAATATCATTAAACTCATCGATGCCGCCCGGGCCATCCAACGGATTAATGACGAACGCTTGCCCTGTCCACACATGCGTCAACTGAAGTTGGAGCGTTCCGGGCGCGACCGAGCCCGGCGACAGGTACGTGCTGACCGTCCTCGGGCTGAAGGCCCCCAGCGGCAACACCTGCGGCGAGAGCCCGCCGCCCAGCACCACGCTCCACGTCGCGTCCGGCTGACCGTTCATCTCCGGATCGGAATACGCATGGATCGTCACCGCATTCCCCGGGACCTGGATGCCCTGGTACGCCAAGTACGCCTTGACGATCGGGATCGGGAACTCATAGCTGAGTGTGCCATCATTCCCGGCAACCTGCATCACCAAGTCCGGACGCACCGGACGCACCGCGAGGCTGTACCGCGCCTCTGACCAATTCGACCACCCGTCGCTTTCATAATCAATATGCGGGTCATAGACGAAGCGGTTGGCATGTGTCGGGGCATACGGATCCTCCCACCAATCCTCGACGAAGTCATGGTCGGAGAACATGAACCCGAGCGGCACCTTGCTCAGCATCACGTAGTAATCCGAGAACACCTGCGACGCGATCGTCTTGAACTTGCGCGGGCTTGAGAGGCGGAAGCCGTAAACCTCCGAAATCAGGTATTCCGCGTAGTTGGACAATCCGTCCATATCGGGGTCGCCGCCGGCGCCATAATCGCCCGTCGGATCCATGGGATCTAACCCATACAGATTTTCCCACCAATCCGGCAACCCATCGCCATCACTGTCCGCCGTCTGGGCATACGCGGGGTTAATCGTCCCGTCGGGTTTCATTCCCTTCGCCTGCTCGCGCCGGTAAACCTCGCCGTTCTCCATCTCCGAATCCTGATAGAACGGGTTATTGCCCTCGTAGAGGTTATTCCACCCCCCGTTCGTCGTGATCCCGTGCAGGTCCAGCCACCACTGCGGCAGGCCGTCATCCAAGGTCCCCGCGTTCTCCAGCCACGTCCCGGTCGGCCCCTGTCCGTCCCAGAGGTCAAGGCACTGCTTCGCCCACGCATCACCCATCGGCAGCAGATCCGCCGAGCTGTTGACCCCCCGCGCGTAGGCGGAGCCCGTGTAGGCGAAGCCATACGGGTTGTTGCGGTTGGGGAAACTGTTCTCCCGCAGGATCGTGCCAGACTGGTCCGTGCGCCAGTAGTACGAGTCCGCGACCACATTGCCGTCACCGTAGGCGAGGAGGACACCGTTCGTGTCCGTCGTGAACACGTACAGCGGCAGGTGCGCCACCAGGTTCTGGATCCACGGCAGGTACTGCTTGTCCGTATAGACCGTGCTGGTCACTTCCGAGTCCTCCCACCACAGGGCATTCGCATTCGCCGGGCGGTTCGTGGTCACCGCCGGGTTGTTGAACCCGCGCGGCACCACCGCGACATCCTGTTCCCGCAACTCGCTGAAGAGCGAGTTGAACGTGTAGTAGTTCATCAACAGCGGCGAGACCGGCAGGGGCGCATTCTCAATCCGCGACGCGCCATTCAAAAGCTCGGTCTGCACCAGCCGGCGGTTATTCATCATGTCGTCATACGAGAGCCGACGGTTGAAATCATTGTTGATCTCGACATTCGACCGTGCGCCGTCCCACACGCGGACCTCCGCCATCCAGCCTTGATAGAACTTGTCGTATTGATCCCACGTCGCGGGCCACGTCATCACGATTTCCGCCCAAGTCCCATAGGACCTCTGCCTCATGCCGATGGAGGATGTCACGTTGTTGGCAGCACCCAGCACCAAGGCCCCCGACCGATACGTCGTGCTCGTGGTCTCTTCCGTTTCACTTTCCGGGTAGGTATGGGTCAGCAGGACACCGTTCGCCGGGATGAGCGCCGTGTCCATCGTGTCCTGCGCGACGCCGTTCACGAACAGCGTGAACGTCTGCGCGCGCCCGTCCATCCGCGCCGCCAGATGCGTCCATTTGTTGAGCAGGATCTGCTGGCCGAACAAGCGGACCGTATCCGTGTGCTGCTCATGACTGCCCGCGCCATCATACCCGGCATATGCGCGGCCATCCGCCGCGATACCGATCAGGAAGTTACGCCGCTGGAAGCTGCCCGGCAACGCGCCAATGTCGGAAGTGCCATAGTTGAACACACGCTCGATCAGCACCTGCTCACGGTCCGTCCGCTCCGGGCGCACCCACAGCTCAACCGTGAAGCTCCTGAACGCCTGTTCCATGTCGTTGATCGCACCGAGATCCCCGCCGACGAGCGCGGCAATGTCGTGGTACACGACCGGTGTCGCCGCCGCCGAGTTGGTGCCGCTGAACCACATCGCCTGACGGTGGAACGGATCCTCCGAATTGCGCGGGTCGGACTTCGCGTTCCGGTTGCCGATCAGCTCGTCCTTATCGGAAATCCCGTCATTGTCCGTGTCATAACCCTCGTTCATCTCGAAGCTGTACATGAACAGCCCCATCCCCCACCATGTCCCCATGGAGGGATACGCCCCTGTGCCCGCCGTGCGGTAGAACCGCCCGACGATACTGTTCGGGTTCGACGGTTCCGTCATCCACAACGGGCTGGGATCACTGTTGTAGCTTGCCGGCGCCGCGCTGTTCGCCAGCAGCATTTCCTCTGCATTGAGCAAACCGTCCGCATCCGGATCCACCATCGGCATGCCGTTCAGCCACGGGAACTGCACGAAGTCATACGTCAGGCCATACGTCGCCGTCCACCAGTTGATGTTATAGGTAACCGCTCCACTGTATGCCCATGCGACACGGTCAGACGTCAGTGCGCCCCCCATCCCCAGCAACGGGTTGATACCATGGTAAAGTTCATAATAATCGTCCATCCCGTCACCATCGGTATCATGGTTGCTCGGGTCGGTTGACGCATAGCGGAACGGTGTCACTGGCGGGTTGGGATAGGCGCCGACATACAACACCTGCATAGGCGGCAGCATGAACCAGCCGACCCGATCCCACACATGGGAGGACTCGGTGAAGACATCGGCGATGTCAAAGCTCATGTCCATCGGCAACCCGCGCTGCCCGGAGACGTTGAGCTGGTCATCGGCGGCAACGCCAGCGGCCGGGATGTCGTAACGGAAACCGCGGATCGCCTGGGTCATGTATTCCTCATAGTTGACAAGCCCATCATGATCCCAATCGAATCCCGCGTCCTGGACCGTGCCGTCCTGACCGTTGACGATCGACAGGTCTTGCGAGTCCGGTTCAGGCCAGAGCACCGATCTCAACCCGTGCTGGGCCGGCGTGAGCGCCGGGACCACCGCCCCGCTCCCCGCGAAGCAGACTTCCCAGGCATCCGGCAAACTGTCACCATCCGTATCCCATGAGCACGGGTTCAGCCCGCCGCCCGCGATGCAGATGCTGCCGTCATCCACGGGCGTGCCGTAGATAAAGTACTGCCCTTCCTGGTCATCGCGCAAACCGTCCTCATCCGTGTCACAATTCCACGGGTCCGTGGGCCAGAACTTGTTGATCCAGTTGTTGTCCGGATGGCCGTCCGGCCGCGCGATCGTCACGACCCCCACCATGGATGCCGTGTACCTGCCGCGGTTGAGCACGCTGATCTCGTTCGTGATCCCCGTGCGGAACTCAATGACCGCCGCCGCAACCTGCTCCGGGACAATCTCCCCGCCAAAGTAGGGTATCGTCGCCAAATACTGCGCCGGGTTCGAATAGAACGTCAGCGAGTCCGTCCCCCAGAACTCCCGCTGGAGGACAAGCCTGTCGCCATCGGCATCAATCAGGCTCCCATCCAGGTTATTCCACGGCGAGTGGACAAAGGCGGTCGTCCCCGGTGCGGTCGCGATGTAGAGCTTCCACCCGTCCGGGACGCCTGACGCGGCCTGCGGCGTCGCGCCCGTGTCCGGGGTCCTGGGGTGCGTGCTGAAACTAAACCAGTCATTCCCGCCGCGCGAGCGCATGCCAAAGTACCGCTCGTCAACGTAGTTGCCGTTCTCGTCATAATAAGGCCCGATCGCGTCCGCGCCTTCCAGCCCGAGCTCGAACATGAACTTCATCAGCAGGTACTCGTCCACCGACGTGAACGGTCGGGTGAACGGCGCGTCGCTGACATAGTACGGCCCCCACCGCCCAATCCCCATCCCCAGCAAGCGTGTCCGCGAATCCGCCGCGCGGAGGTCGGTACCCGTATTGACCCGCGCTCCCGGGAACCGCGGGACCGCCCCGCACCACGCCACGCGCGGGTCAAACCCGAACTCGTCGCGCACCTGGAAATGCAGGAGCAACGCATCCACCGGCTCGAACGAATACTCGGCCACATCCGCGGCCAGCCAATCCGGATCCTCCTCGACCGGGCGCCCGACCGCCCACGGCGCATTATCGTCGCCGTAATGGTAACACGTCGTGAACGACCCCACCTGCGGCGTGTCGCCCACCGCGACGCGCGCCAAATAACGGCGCGTCGTGACCGACACCGGCTCGTCCAGGCCCGTCACCTCATTCGACACGGTAATCGTCACCAGCAGGCGCGGGACCGCGGCAATCGCAAAATAGTCGCCGTCCGGGTTGTTCCGTGTCCAGTCCAGGCCATCGTTCGAGTCGCACGGGTTCAGCCCCATCAACACTTCCCAGCCATCCGCCATTCCGTCACCATCCGTATCCCAATTCGTCGGATCGGTGCCCAGCACCAGTTCCTCAATATCGAGCAACCCGTCATTATCAAAGTCCTGCCGCCACGCCTGGGCGATCGCATTCCGGCTGGAGGAACTCGGATTGAACGCCTCCATAATCTCATACGGCGAAATGGGAGTCCCCTGCCCGACATTCAGCGGGTCATAACGCCAGCCGCTTCTCCCCCCGGTCTTCCCCCTAAAATAGGATCGTTCCCAGAACCAATATTCCCATCCGTCGGGGAACCCGTCACCATCGGTATCCTCCAACGTCGGATCCGTCCCGGGGTCGTCATTGTAGAGGATATCGTTTTCCCATTGGTCGCCCAGCAAACCATCAATGCCGCGAATCTCACGCATTGCGGTAAACAAGTTATCGCCGCCGTTCGGGACCGGGCGGAAGTCGAACACGCCGCCGATACCATCCGGGTTGGCCGGAGTGAAATCGTTGTCGTCGTTGTATCCGGCCAAGTTCTGGAACCAGATCGGATTGATCGCGTCGCCGCCCGCGCCGCCATCGTCCAGATTCGCGAAATACCGCGCGACATCCCGGTCCGGGATGCCGTCCCGATTGATGTCGCCGCAACCGTCACCGATGATGCCCGACGCCGTCTCCTGGTACTCGCGGCTGAAGACCGCGCGGATCTCCATCGTCTCCGACTGCCCGTCGCTGTCCGGCAAGTTGATGACGGTGACACCCAAGTTCTCGCCCGCATACAACGGGACGGTCGCATGATCCGGGATCAGAAACGCGTCAACTGGGCCGTCCCACACGAAGAAATAGCTCTTTGCGCCGTCAAAAGGCCTGTCCGTACCCGCCAGATCGGGATGCGCGTTAAAGATGGCGTCCTTGCGCACGGTATCGAAATAGAAGGTATAGTACAAATCCTGACCCGCAAACGACCCTGTGATCTGGGGCGGCATGGTGGCATCCGGCGAGGTGATCGTCCCGGTGCCGGTGCCGGGCATACCGTGAAAGCTCGCGTTGTTCGGCCCGATGGGAATCGCAATGACCCGCTTGGCGTCCTTCACCGTAACATAGAAAATACTCTGCGAGAAGGCGCCATCCTTATCGGTCGCGGTCAGGATCACCGTCCGCTGCTCCGCCGCCACCGTGTAGGTATGGCTAACTTCCCCGCTTCCGGTATAGGCCATCATGACCGTGTCAGGAGACCCGTCGCCCCATTGCCAGCGGAGGGTGATCCCTGTGGACACGTCAACCGAGGCATCACTCACAACATAAGGGAATATCCGGGCTATCCCGACCGTCGCGACAGTGCCCGTGGATCCAGAGATCGGTTGCTGGATCACCGGCTCCACGTTCTGCACATAGATCGTCCCCGGAAGGGGTATCCCCGTGTAGAACGCATCCGGATTCCCCGGCTGCCCTAGGGCAATGCTCGGCGTGACCAAGAACCCGTTGAGGGCACTCGCATCCGTGCCGTCCTGAATCGAGAACAGAACCTGACGTTCCGTCTGCCCCATACTGAACGTCACGGTAGGCTGCGGGAGGGTGATTCTCCCGTTCGCGATCGATGCCGGGGGCGTGACATCCAATTGAACCGTGAACTGTTGGGTGAACGGCTCTGACAACCGCACGTAAAAAGTCCCGTTCCCGACAGTCTCGTTGAATATTTGATACTCGGGACCAATTAAGACGTGAGGTGCCGGCGTCGGCGGCACGACCAGCACCGGGAACGACACCAGGCTGGAGACGCCGCCGTCCTTGTCGAGTGCCTGAACATTCACCGTGTGCACACCGGAGGCACTCAGCGTATGGGTGAGCGAATAGAACCCTGCGGCCCCCGCGCCATAGATCCACGCCCCCCCGTCAAACTGCCAGCGCACCGTCATGCCCGTGTCAATGTCCGCCTGGACATCCGAGATCATGGCGGTGTAGGTGAACGGCAACCCCTGCGGGACTGCGTCGTACGGCACCACGGGCGTCGTGCCCGGACTCGGGCTCACGATCACCGGCGGCGCGTTCGTGACATAGACCGGCCAGCTCATCGAGTCCGGGAACTGGGTGATGGCCGTCGGCGTGCTCACGATCGTCGGCGAAATCGTGATGCCTAAGCCGGCGGTGTCCGTCGTACCGTCCAGGAACGTGACATTGACCGGCACCACATTATTTGTCCACCCCATTGGGATGGTCACCGTGGTGGTTGACAACTGAAGGGTGACGCCGAGCTGATCCACACCCCCCAGCTCCGCTGTCAGGCTCACGGTCACGGGATCCACGCACGGCTCCGAGAGCTTGACCCACAGGTCCGCATTCACACCTTCGACATAACGGTAATTGTCCATCTCAACGGACACGTAGGCCGACGGGGCCGGCGGATCAACGACCACCGTAAACGGCACCTCCGTGAAGAGGCCCGGGCTGTCCTTGTCAGACACCCGCACCCACCCGGCCTTCGTCCCGGCGCTGCTATAGACATGCGTCATCATCCCGTTGATAATTGGAGATGAGACGGCAGCCGCGTTGGTCTGCACCACCGACATCCCCTCGCCGGGGCCGAAGTACCAGGTCGTGATAATCCCTTCCAGCAGGTCTACCGGCACATCCTGGATCGTCCAGTTGATGTCGAGCGGCATCCCCACGACCGCAGTGCCGGAGACTATCGGCGCAATCGTCGGCAGCACGTTCTTGACATAGACCATGCCCGGCGTAGAATCCTGAAAAACGCCGCTCGCCACTGCGTTCGTCACCGTCGGGATCAGAGCGACACCGGTATATTCGCTGCCCGGCGTGCCGTCCAGAGGGATGAACGAATAAAAACCCGACGATTCGAGCTGGTTCGCGGGAACCCGGTACCCCCCGACAGGCGGCGTCAGCGAGATGTTATTCTCGCCCGCGATATTCTGCACATCCACCTGCACCCACACGTCACTCGCATAGGTCTCCGAAAGCGCAATCTTAAACTGCCCCGAACTCGTGCCGGCCTCGTTGATTTCGAGCGTGCTCAGGTTCATGTTCTGCGGGAAGATGATCTTCACCGTCGGGTTCGGCGGCGGCTCGACCGCCACGACATGCCTGATGTAGTTGGTGATCCCCGCCTCGTTCACGAACGGCGTGGGGTTGTGTGTAAAGTCCGACGGACGCTGCGCGTAAATCCGCGCCGGACTGCCGGGCGGGGTGTCCGACACCCCGCGGATGGGAAAATCAATATACGTCGATCCCGCCGGGATCGTCACGGTCGCCGCGCCGTCACTCAACGTGTTGATGATTTCGAGATTGGCCGTATCCGGTGTCCACACCTTCAGGACAATCGCCTCGCTCGTCGTCGGGGCCCCCATCCCGATACGGCACGTCGCCATCTCCGAGGCAAGGATGCTCGAAGGGCAATACATCGTCTGAAAACTCAACGTTGCGATCTTGAGATCCAGCGTACTCAGGTCAACGTCGTACTGGGTAAAGCCGGTATCAGTGATGGGAGCCCATTTCATCGGATCCACGCGCCAGTCCACCCCGGCCCCTGTTGAGGAATCTGTAATCGTGTAATCATTCCCAAAAACCGAGAACGGGACGCTTGACGAACCGTTAATCAGCAGCGGGCTGGCCATGTCACCCGGCCGCACCGTATATTCGAAAACCAAGTCGGTGCGCGCCGTGGGTAACCCATGGTCCACATAATCAAAATATTGCAACTCCGCCGGACGGACGGAACCCTCCGAGCCGACCTTCATCCAGATCACCGGAAAATTCGGAGAGGGAATGGGAATACTCCCCGAGACCTGATTCACGACAAACGGCCCCGCGAGACGCATGACAAACTGGATCTTGTCGCCCGCCCCATAGAACGTATCCCCTATTTCCGTAGGCCACGCCACACGGAAACCGATCACATCACCGTTCGCTTGTGCGAGGGCACTCGACGCACCCCACATCATCCCGCACGCCAACAGCGGGACCGTCCACTTCCTAATTTTCGCCTTCATGCTGATACCTCTCATTTTTTTCTCCTGTCACTTCTGAACATTTCTCACGTTTGAGATTTTCTCCTCGCGCGCCGGCGGACCACCCGCCCGCGCGCCCCGAAATTCCTCCGTCGGCTTCACCCTCTGTCCCTGAGGTTTACCGCTCGTCTCCATCAACATTTCCCGAGGGGTGTCGAGCGCCTTCGCCTTCCCGGCCTTCACGGCCGCCAGCGCCTGCTGCTCCTCGATCTGCCGCGCCTGGATCAAGCGCTTGCTCCCTTCCCAGACCTCCCGGGCAAATTCCTTCTTTTCCTGCTCCAGCGCCGCCAGCCGCTGCCACTCCGCATCCGCCGCCAGCTTTTCCTGCAACGCATCCTCGCCGATTCCCTGCGGGTACGCCGCCCTCACCCGCGCCACCAGTTGCGTCATCTGCATCGCGGTGTCATGCCAGGCCTGCTCCGCCTTCAGTTGTTTCAGGCGCTCCTCTACCAGCATCTCGCCATACGCCGGATCGTTCGCGCGAGAGGTATAGACTTTCGGCTTCTTGCTGCACCCGCCGCACCCGCCGGAAAACAAAAGTCCGCCGCAC
>JGI24702J35022_10002383_pt1 | contig 11499 bp, 10 predicted proteins | sample TergutTh196P4_FD_35022 | JGI IMG/M metagenome (IMG submission 35022)
TTTTATTCTTTCAAACAGGCTGTTTTGACTTGGAGTAAACGGTTTTTCAATTGTTCAAAATGGTTTTTTCGGATGCGTAGGGTCATCTCACATGTCATCTCAAATTTTTGTGATACAATTTCGGGCTGTTCTTCTTTTACAATTCGCATGATATTATTCAGGTAAGGGTATTCAAAAACAACTGTCAGTTCGACATTAACGGTTCGTTCTTCAATTGCCGCCGCGTCAATTGCGGCGGCGGCTGCCGTACGATAAGCGACAATCAGTCCGCTCGTACCTAATTCGACACCGCCAAAATAACGAACGACGATCACAAGAATATCCGTTAGTTCGTTTGAATTTATTTGCCCCAGAATCGGTTTGCCTGCTGTCGACGAAGGCTCGCCGTCATCATTCGCCCGAAACGAACTGCGATCTTCCCCGAGCATATACGCCCAGCAGACATGACTCGCATCATAATATTTTTTTCGATATTCCTGCACATACCCCTTCACCTCCTCCACTGTCCGTACAGGTAAGGCAAAGGATAAAAAACGGCTTCGTTTCGCAGTGTAATACCCTTCTGCAACTTCTTTAATTGTTTTATACGAATCCNTCATGAAAATTATTTATAGTTTCGTCATTGCGAGGGACGAAGCAATCCAGATGCAAGTCAGGTTTCTGGATTGCTTCGCAANCTCGCAATGACGGAAGNAATAATTCNTAATTNAANTTAGTCCGGGACATGGGTCTCTTGCTCATTAAGGAATGCACGGAAATCTTTCATGATTTCTTCTATTTCTTCGATAAAGTAAGGGTCTTTGACTACCTCTTTGACCTTTTCGTAATATTTCTCTATGGCGGGAAGCGCACAAATATCCTTCCCGCGAAGCAAAAAGTATGGTTCTTCATTAGCCACACATTGCTTAATCATTTGAATTGGATTCTTCATAATCAGTTGAAAATTAAAAGTTGAAAGTTGGTTCTCGTGACGCTGTTTTCGTCATTGCGAGCCTGCGAAGCAATCCAGAATCTGATGTGTCTCTGGATTGCTTCGCAAGCTCGCAATGACGGGGGAACGTTCTTCATTGTTCATTGTTCATTGAGCCGACGAAACGTCGGCGTTAANGCCTCTTTCAGGAAAGGCGCAGTATGGCTTGTCGTTTTGGCGGCGACAAACNCTTCNGGNGTGCCGGCAAAAACNAACCTGCCGCCGTTGCGTCCTCCTTCCGGTCCCATATCAATAATATAGTCGGACGATTTAATGATGTCCATGTTATGTTCNATAATGATAATGGTATTTCCTTTATNNACCAATTTATTAAGTACGCCAAGCAGTACGCGGATGTCTTCAAAATGCAATCCCGTAGTAGGTTCATCGAGNACGTACAGCGTTTTCCCAGTATCGCGTTTCGATAACTCGGCGGCCAATTTTACGCGCTGACTTTCGCCTCCCGACAGCGTCGTCGAGGGTTGTCCCAGCTTGATATAGCCCAACCCCACATCCTGCAACACCTTGATTTTGTTGAGGATAGCAGGGACGTTTTCAAAAAAATCAACAGCCGTGGTGATTGTCATATCGAGTACGTCGGCGATGGATTTGCCACGATAGCGTACTTCTAATGTTTCGCGGTTGTAGCGCTTACCGTAACAATCTTCGCAAGCGACATACACCTCCGGCAGGAAATTCATCTCAATGGTTTTGTAGCCGTTGCCTTTGCAAGTCTCACACCGTCCGCTTGCAACATTGAACGAAAAACGACCGGGTTTATAACCGCGAATCTTCGATTCGGGCAGTTCTACAAACAGACTTCTTATATCCGCAAACACGCCGGTATACGTTGCAGGGTTGCTGCGTGGCGTCCGGCCTATCGGCGACTGGTCTACATTGACAATTTTATCCACACCCGCTATTCCTTCTATCGACTGATAGGGTAGCGGCGCTTCTAAGGAGCGATAAAAATGCTGACTTAATACAGGTTGCAAGGTATACCTTATCAACGACGACTTGCCGCTGCCCGAAACGCCTGTGATACATATCATCGTACCTAACGGGAACGATACATCCACCGTTTTCAGGTTGTTACCGCTTGCGCCCTTCAGCCTTAAAAATCGTCCGTTACCTTTGCGGCGTTTTTTGGGTATTTCGATAGACTTATGTCCGTTCAGGTAGGCGGAAGTTAGTGTATCGGCTTTTATCATTTCCTGCGGCGTACCGGCAAAAACGACTTCGCCGCCAAGCCTTCCGGCATTCGGCCCCAGATCAACCACATAATCGGCATTCAGCATGGTCTCCATATCATGTTCGACTACAATGACTGAATTGCCGGCGTCGCGCAGTTCTTTTAACGAGCTTATCAAACGTGCGTTATCGCGATGATGAAGTCCGATGCTGGGCTCGTCTAAGATATATAACACATTGACTAACTGACTTCCTATCTGTGTGGCCAACCTGATCCGCTGGCTCTCTCCTCCCGAGAGGGAGGCGGAAGCGCGATTTAGCGACAGGTAATCAAGCCCTACCTCCAACAAAAATTTCAGTCGAGCGCGTATTTCTTTCAAAATCTCCGCCGCAATCGTTTTTTGTTTGGTTGTCATTCGTTCATCGACCGTTTTCATCCACTCATATAGTTCGGATACATCCATTTCCGACAGTTGTGCAATATTAGCCCCGGCGATACGATAGTGCAAGGCCTCCTTATTCAATCGTTGCCCGTTACATTCCGGACATGTATCCGAACTGATAAACTGCTCCGCCCATTTCTTCGCGGTAGCAGAAGCGTCGTCATCCTGTTGCATGGAGATATATTTCGCGACGCCTTCATACGACATAAAATAACTTGAATTGCCAAGCGTCTCGTTAAGTATTTGAATTCGCTCGTCCGTGCCGTTCATTATCTCGTCCATCGCCTCTTCGGGCAAATCCCTGACAGGCGTCTTGATTGTCGCCCCATGTTTCTTACAAAGCGCTTCTATCTGCAGGAATATCAACGAATTTTTATATTTGCCAAGGGCGACGATCCCGCCGCCATAGATACTTAGCGACGGGTCGGGGACGATCTTATCCATATCTAATTTGTTCACCGTTCCTATTCCTTTGCAACGCGGGCACGCTCCTTGCGGCGAATTAAACGAAAAATGATGCGGCGCCGGTTCATTATATGAGAGACCTGTTTTCGGACACATAAAATGGCGACTGAAATAGCGTATCTCACCGGTACCGGCGTCTAACAGGGTGATAAGTTCCTCCCCTTGTTTCATGGCAGTCCGCAAGCTACTTTTCAGACGCTGTTCATCGGAAGTCGAAACCACCATCTTATCGATCACCACTTCTACATTGTGCATCTGATAACGGTCTAACTTCATGCCATGTCGTATCTCCTGCAGTTCGCCGTCGACGCGCACGTTGAGATATCCTTTTTTACGCAACTGCTCAAACAACTCACGGTAATGTCCTTTACGGTTGCGCACCACAGGCGCTAAAATATACGTTTTGCGGTCGCAATAATCCTTCAGGATGAGTTGAACGATCTGTTCTTCCGTATATTTAACCATCTTTTCACCGCTGAGCCACGAATAGGGTTCACCGGCGCGCGCATATAGAAGTCGCATAAAATCATATACTTCGGTTATCGTACCGACCGTCGAGCGCGGATTGCGGTTCGTCGTCTTTTGTTCGATGGAAATAACCGGACTGAGACCGCTGATCTTATCCACATCCGGACGTTCGAATGAACCGAGAAAATTACGGGCATACGCCGAAAACGTTTCGATATATCGCCGTTGTCCTTCNGCAAAAATCGTGTCAAAAGCAAGCGATGACTTACCGCTGCCGCTCATCCCCGTAATCACGGANAACTTGTTACGCGGCAGGGTTACATCGATATTTTTAAGGTTGTGGACNCGCGCCCCCAGCACTTCAATGCTTCCGCTCTCCCTACCCATTTGAATATTTCCTCCCTCCTTATTGAACAACCCATCGTTTGTCGTGCACATACGAATTAGAAGAACTGTAATACAATTGATTTTTATTTGGAATCAGAATCTTATACCTGGCGCCTCCCGTTAGCAGTTTGGTATCTCTCAACCACGGATTAAAGATTTTCAAATCGTTATAAGTGATGTCACGCTCACGGGCAAAAGCAGCCAGGTCTGTAATATCCTTATCGACNTCAACCTCTACCCCNGCTATCGGACGGTACAAGTTCTCCGCCTGAAGCACAAAACCATACTTATACGGATTTTCAAATATCAGTTTTGCCGCAAATATCCGGTATGGATAGCGCGTCGTTTCGTCAACCATGTACAAGTTAAGCACATCTGTTTCTTGCTGTAACCCTATCTGCTCAGAGATACGCGCCATCCCTGCATTATACGAGGCGGCCACCGTAACCCAGTCGCCAAATTTATCATATGCTTCCCGCAGATATTTACAGGCGGCCTCCGTTGATTTAACGATATGACGCCTTTCGTCGACTGTGGCAGTTATCCGAAGACCGTAGTGTTTCCCGGTAGTCTCTAATAATTGCCATAATCCGGCTGCCCGGGCAGGAGATGTCGCCCTTGGGTCAAGATTACTCTCCACTACTGCCAGGTATTTGAAGTCGTCAGGGATACCGTTTGCCCTCAAAACAGGCTCAATAACCGGGAAAATGCGATTCGCCCGCTTTATCAGCAGCATCGTCGTAGAATGAAGAAAAGTGAAACTGGTCAGCTCACGGTCAATCCCTTCCCGCATCTGATAGCGCGTCAGATCGACCGCCTTACCGCAAAATCTAACCGAGGAAGGCGTCTCAGGCGAGGCGACGTACGAAAGCACAACCGGCGCCTCTTCGCGCACGGCCACCGAATCGCGTGAACAGGTAAAAAGATAAACCGTAATTCCCAGCAAGCAGGGAATTATGAAATAAATAATGAAACGACTTCTCTTTAAGAAGTTCAAAAAAGTTGAAAACTGAAAATTCTTCATAAATCCTCTTAATTCCTAATTCATAATTCCTAATTCCTCTTTCTCATTCACGCTTCTGCCGCGAAAAACATTGACATCGCCTGTTTTGGTTCGTTTCTTGCCGTCTGTTCCGGTATATTCTATCAAATAATAATAGGCGCCGGCAGCCACATAGTTGCCGCGATATTTCCCGTCCCAACCCTGGTTTGGGTCAGACCAGTGAAACAACTCAGTACCCCAGCGGTTAAAAATCCAGCCTTGAAAACTGACAATGGATTTGTACCTTACTTTAAAAATGTCGTTCACCCCGGGAGAAGCGCCCGGTGAAAAAGCATTCGGTATCGTCATTTCTGTTTCCGTTATGCTGATTTGAAACTCATTGTCTTCATCATCTTCATTTGTACAGGTGCCGGTACGGTCGCTCACATCCAAGCGGGCGATAAACACGCCTGCGCGGTTGAACGTATATTCCAACTCATCGCCATTGTATTGAATCAGCATTTTCTCGGGTTCGTCGATGTTATAAACCTTCCATACAAACAGTGAGGCCACCGGCACATTGGCATACGCATTGAACCGGATAAGCACAGGGGCGCAAAAGTCGTCGTCCGATTCGGACATATTGCTTGAGCCTACCGACAGAAGCAAGGTATCCGCATACACCTGTATCGCTTTAGCCTGATAAGGAATGGATAAAGACTTTTCCACGCCGAAATAACGTGCAAACAGATCGCCCCTCAGCGTTAGTTCCGTATCGGCCAACAGCATCGGGTCGTCCGAATGAAGCGGAAAAGTCGTTGAAAAGGGGTGTGTATTAAATGTTTTCGTAAACGACAGCGGCAGGAAGCGTTTCTGTGATTCGTCCCAGCGTAGCGTTTCATAGCTCAGCTCAAACTCGCGATTCAGGCGTGTCTGCTGTCCGGAGGGCGTATTATAAATCATATCCTGTATATCCGCTTCGCCGTTTAAGCTGATCCCTATACATTCGTCCATGTCGGGCGAGATACGCATACTTTGAAGAAAACATTCATATTTCCGGTAATCGATGAGCCACACGAAATTATTCATCCCGACATTTTCATTCTCCATCACATAGTACCCATAGCCATCCTGGGGATTTATGACGGACGAAGTCGTACCGTTTTGCGTCGACGAAACCGGCTCGGAATCATCGAGCGCCCTTGACCGGTAGCGATACCACTGATGCGACGTCGATGATGAGGTATAGCTCACCTGCACGTCATCCATGCCATAGACAAGATAGACCTGTATCCTGTTAGCTGTATTATTATCGGCAAGAAGGGGAACATGCACGCCACCGGTCACGCTAAAAGTCTGCGCAAAAACAGCCTGCGAAAAAGCGAATGTCATGCCAAGGATAATGATCCGTAAAGAGGGGTATGAAGGCAAGAAAGCCCTAAGGAACGAAAGGTAACTCATGATTGAATAACTGAATAACTGAATAACTGTTTCACATAAAAAAACCCCCAAAGGTAAAAATTTTCTCCAAAAACAACAAATTTTTTCTAACGTGACCTGCGACATTTTGAAATACATCCGGTCTGCCGCACAACAAAATCCTAAAATATTTCTACTTTTGAATGATTTATTGTAATTTTGCGCCGAATAATAATTAGGAAAAATCATGAAGAGATTTACTCAACTTGTATTATTAGGGGCGCTTCATCTTGTAGCGTTCAATATTGATGCGCAGAACAACCGGGCTACTACTAATAACGCACAGGATACGGATATATTTTATCATACGATAGAAAGCGGACAAACCGTTTATTCGATTGCAAAAATGTATGATGTGATGGTACTTGACATCTATAAGCTGAATGCAGGCAGCGAAAATGGGATTAAAGCCGGCGAGCGCCTGAAAATTCCCCAAAGGCAATATGCAGTAAAAAGCATACTGAATGCACAAAATGATGACGGTTATATCCTCCATACGATTAAAGCCAATGAGACAATAGTCGGATTGTCAAGGCTATACAATGTAAGCCCTGATAATATCCTGATGGCCAACCCCGGCTTATCACAGGCTACTTTTACGATTGGCAGGAAAATACGTATTCCAAAATCCGTCATTCAGCAGTCATCCAGNGAAGTAGTNGATAATAACGGAACGAAAGAGGTGTATTATACCGTTCCCTCCGGNGATACCATGTATAGTATATGCAGGCGATTCAAGACGACCGAAGCGGAGTTGTTGAGTATGAATCCCGANCTGGCAGGTGGTTTGCGCGCCGGCATGACAATTCGTATTATATTAAGAATAGGNGAAAATGAATTACCGAACATCGTAACGCCTACTCCGCGTCCTGTATTTACAGTGCCGGCAATTAACCGTGAAAACATGATCAGAGTATCGCTTTTATTGCCCGTTGACGCCGATAATCTCCAATGGACCGANGTCAGAAAAAACTTCATCGAGTATTATGAAGGATTCCTCTTAGCGGTTGATACGCTACGCAAACAAGGTTATTCGATTGAATTGTTTACAGAAGATATAGGCGAAAACAACCTGACGAAAACGAGAAGGGTATTACAGGAAAAAGCAGGGGAATTAGCAAACGCCCACTTGATCATCGGAGGTTATTCAAATGAAAATGAGGGCTATTCGACCGAACAAATAAAACTGATAGCTGATTTCGCCAGACAAAAAAAGGTAAAGTACGTCATCCCGACTTCGAGAAATGACGAAGCATTAGACAATGCTTATGTATTTCAGGTGAACACCCCGCCTGTCTTCCTTTACGAAAAGGTGGCATTCGCCGGCGCTAATCTTTTTGCCAAGCATAACATCATTTTCTTGGATACAAAAGAGACGGAAGAAAAAGACGACCAATCCGATTTCATCAAAATCTTCAAACAGGAATTGAAAGACCGGAATATATCCTATAAGGAAGCCGTTTATGATGCGGAAAATTTTGAGACTACTATCACATCCATCCTCTCCACAGGCAAGCCTAATATGATTATGCCTGTTTCGCAATCCCTGTATGCCCTGTTGAAGACGAAGACTATATTGCGAATGATAGCCGAAACAAAGCCGGAATATAACCTTACCCTCTTCGGCTATCCCATATGGCAGACCTATTCAAAAGACTGTTTAGAAGATTTCCATGCCTTGAACACCTACACCTTTAGCTACTCGTATGCTGATAACTTTCATCCGGGGGTGAAAACCTTTAATGAGAAATTCAAAAACTGGTACAGTAAAAGCCCTATGCCTTATTTTACAAAATTTGCGTTGGTAGGTTACGACACAGGCATGTATTTCATAAGCGCCATTCAACAATTCGGGTCCAACTTTGAAGAAAAACTATCCGAAATGAATTACAAAAGTCTTCAGACCGGATTCAACTTCGACCGTGTGAGTGATTCGGGAGGTTATCTCAACAAGAACATTTACATCATTCATTACGACAGGGATTTTTCCATCACACGCACTGAGTTTAGATGATAGTTGTCAGTTTTCAGTTGTCAGTTTTCAGTTGTCAGTTTTCAGTTACTCAATTATTCAGTTATTCAGTTATTCAGTTATTCAATATTATGCGAAGCATTCCCCTCCTCTTTTTGTTGCTAGGGTTTTCTTTTTTGACGAAAGCTCAGATTGTAGAAACAACTCCTTATGAGTTCGCTTACGGCGTATCGGGCGGCGCTACTTTCTCGTCTGTTTCTTTCAGTCCCCGTGTGCTGCAANACAATCTTAAAGGGATGACTTTTGGCATTACGGGACGTATGACGATGGGTGAACATGTCGGGCTGCAGGTTGAATTGAATTATACACAACAAGGGTGGAACGAAAAATTTGAACCGGAGGACGTAAACGAAGAAAATGAAGAGGCTTCGGCAGTAACAAACTACAAATACAACCGTACCATGAATTATTTTCAACTGCCTTTTTACACCCATGTACAGTTTGGAAGCGACAACGTGAAAGGTTTCATCAATGCTGGNCCTCAGATCGGATATCTGATTANCGAATCGACCCGTGAGAACCTGAACGGAGCACAACCCGGCAGGGTAAACATACAACACGAGATGGCCGCACAAAAGAAATTCGAATGGGGCATCAGCGGTGGCGCCGGCATAGAGGTACGTACCGGCATCGGCTATTTTACTTTGGAAGGGCGTTATCTCTATTCACTCGGCGACATCTACAACACCCGTCAGGAAGACCCCTTCTCGAAAGCATCCGGACAGACAATCACCGTAAAACTGTCCTACCTGATACCTGTTAAGTAGTTTTCAGTTTTCAGTTTTCAGTTTTCAGTTTTTCCCCCGTCATTGCGAGCCTGTTCCCCCGTCATTGCGAGGTCGCTTCCCGTCATTGCGAGCCTGCGAAGCAATCCAGAATCAGATAGGTGCTCCTTGGATTGCTTCACCCTTTCGTGCGTTCGTGCGTTCACCCCTTCGCCCGTTCCCCCATTCGTGCGTTCGTGCGTTCCCCCATTCGTGCGTTCGCCCGTTCACCCATTCGTGCGTTCACCCCTTTGCCCCTTCTCCCCTTATTTAATAATAATTTCCTCCTTATTGATTTTACGTTCGCAATAACGGCACTTAATAGTTCCTAACGACTTATCCGTAACATAAAAATGAGTTGTCATCGGTTCATTATTAGTGATACACTTGGGGTTATTGCATTGTACGATTCCGTCCAATTCGTCCGGTAGTGTGATATTTTTCTTCTCAATGACTTCAAAATCNCGTATGATATTCAGTATAACGTTTGGAGCTACTAACGCAATACGGTTAATTTCATCCTCTTCGAAAAACTTATCAGCAATCTTTATCACTCCTTTTCGCCCCATTTTTTTACTTTCCAGATTATTTCCGAACGTGATGCGGTTTTCCATCTTACTCAGTCCTATTAATTGGGCTACTTTAAACAGATGTTCCGGCGGTATATGATCAATGGCTGTACCATTCTCCAACGCCGCAACCTGTAATTCTCTTTTCTTTTCTCTTTGCATAATTATAGTTTTCAGTTTTTATTGTTCATTGTTCATTAAACCTCTATTCCCAGCACATCGCAGAGGATGGCTTCGCGTGTGAAAATCCCGTTACGCGCCTGTTGAATATAATAGGCTTTCGGGTTATCGTCTACATCGTAGGCTATCTCGTTCACACGGGGTAATGGGTGAAGCACCCGAAGATTCGGTCGGGACTTCTCAAGCATTTTATTATGCAGTATATAAACATTCTTCACCCGCTCGTATTCCACTAAATCTGTAAATCTTTCCCGCTGCACTCTTGTCATATATAAGATGTCGGTTTGATTGATGATTTGCTCCGAAAATACAGTATGTTCCTGATATTCAATTTTATATGTATTGCAAAAATGCCGTTGCGCATCCGGCATTTTCATTTCTTGGGGAGCAATAAAGTGAAACGTAGGGTTAAAATGGGACATACCCACTATGAGTGAATGAACGGTTCGACCGTATTTCAGGTCGCCTACCATTGTAATCGTCAGATTATCAAGTGTTCCTTGTGTCTTCTGAATAGAATACAAATCTAATAGCGTCTGCGACGGATGTTGATTGGCGCCATCGCCTGCATTGATGATTGGGACATCAGTCACTTCGGAGGCATACCGGGCTGCTCCTTCCAAATGATGTCGCATAATAATAACATCGGCATAATTTGCGACCATCAGAATGGTATCTTTCAAGGTCTCTCCTTTAGCCGAACTGGTAGTCGATGGGTCCTGAAAGCCTACGACACGACCGCCTAAGCGGTTGACGGCTGTTTCAAAACTCAGCCGTGTGCGGGTGGAGGGTTCGAAAAACAAGGTAGCGACTACTTTCCCTTTTAAAAGCCGCTGATTAGGGCTTTCCTCAAATTTTTGTGCGTTTCGGATGATACGCAGAATATCATCTTTCGAGCACTGATCAATTGATACTAAACTTTTCTTTAACATAGCGTTTTCTATTTCTTAGGAACATGAGTAAAATATTTGCTCAAAAAGACGATTGATGTGAGGATGTTCGTAGTCTTTATAATAGACCTGCTTGTTGGAGTTTTAAGCGATAGGTTTCAAGTTCTTCGTCTTTTTTGACGAGTTCTTCTTCTTTTTTGAGGAGTTCTTCGTCTTTTTGAGCTATTAGGGCAATCGCTGTTTCCTTTTCCTTATCTGCCTTTTCTAATTTTTGGAGCGCTTTAAATAATTCGCTACGCACCCAATTCTTAAGATAATCTAAAAATTCGTCTTCAACGGTCATTTGTTCTTTGACTTCCGGAACGCTTGCCGCATGTTTCAATCGACGAATCAACGGACGATATTTTTTAGGAAAATCTTCTTCGCGCACATTCAGGATGTGATTATCCGAACTGCGGTTTTTCTGATCGAAAACACTCAAAAGNAATTCCAATTCATTGCGATAGGGTTCTTTCATGCAACTGATCTGAACAATCCAGCTCCGGTGGTTCAACGATTCGATAAATTCGCTTTTGGCCTGAACAACCTTTTGGGCGCCTACATCCAATACGTTGAATGAAACTTTCAAGACGGGGGTGTGGCATATACCGAGTTCATTACCCAAAAAATAGATGGCGTA
>JGI24702J35022_10002384_pt1 | contig 11496 bp, 16 predicted proteins | sample TergutTh196P4_FD_35022 | JGI IMG/M metagenome (IMG submission 35022)
ATCATAGCAGATGTGGACGTTTTCATTACCGGGGATAAGGACTTTGGCGGTCTTGATTTAAAACGCCCAAAGATAATGACAATAAGCGAGTTTGAGGCAAAGCACCTATAAGCGGGTGTGAGTGATAAAGCCGTTTCAAACTGTAATACTTTGCCTGGAAACATAAATTAGACGTGGTGCAAAAAGCCTGTTATACTGTTTTTTTATTGAATTTCGTACCAAGTTTTTGGTGCGGCTAAGGTAAACAGTATTACTGCTTCACAAGTAATGATAAATTTAACCGTGAAGCAGTATACCACAAGCACACATCGCCAGTACCCGGCGAAAAAGCCGGGTGCGGGGGAGATAATTTATATTGGTTGAGAGGTACCTTATGAAAAAGATTTTCTACATCTTACTTTGCGCCGCCATGATAGCAGTTTTGCTTTCATGTAATTCAGTTCAGCCAAAATCGCCGGTAAATGTAATAATGCCCTCAAGTCTTACAGCAGAACAACAAGACATCATTGATTTGCTTTCACTGCCAAGCAACCAAGAACTGCTGTTATTTGACTTCAATACAGTTGAATCATTTAGTGACCTTGAAGTATGGGTTGAGGTTTACCAAGACGGAATACTTGTTGACCGCCCCGCGGGTGTGGGCGCGCATAGCAATACAGCTGAAAACCGCAGCGGTCATTTGGCAATCACCGTCAATCTGATCGATTCAAATTATCAATGGATACTGTCGGTGGTAGAAAACAATGGCAAATCAGGCCATATAGGTACAACGAAAGCGCCTGCCGAGTTCGGANTTGCCCGNGCCTTCGGGNCGATCAACGAAGCGGTGGAAATTGAGGACGGCAAAGAAATCATCCTTTATTCATCGGTGTTCTCAAAAAATAACTTTTTAACTTTTTACGATGGCACAACCTTACAGGAACGACCTGAATTGCTTAATGAATACCCGTATACGCATCTCGTTAAAGTCATGTTCACTAAATAAATGGGTTTCGTATAAACATTTTTTGCATTACGCCCATTATAAAATGAACGGATACCTCTTACAGTATCCGTTTTGCTTAGTATTTTGTTTTGCCGGTATGCAGCTTTATTTTACTAAACGTTTTAATTCTTCATAAAAATTTTCCCTCGTTCCCGCCAGTATAACAACCACTATTTTACCGTTTTTTTCGTAAATACGATAAGCTAATTCGTAGTTTACCTCGGCATATTTTACATCATACCCGTAAATTCCCCGTAAATCTCCGACCTTTTGCACCCCAATGTAAGGGTCGGATTTTAGCTTATTAATAGCTTCTTTGAACACTGACAGCAATTGCCTATCCTTGATTTTTTTAAAGTACCGTTCAGCTGGTTTGGAATATCTGATTTCATACATCGGTTATTCCTCCCCAAAAATGTCTTTTGTAGTGGCTCCCATGCGCTTGCCTGCAGCTATTTCATCCGCCTCCTCAATTAAAGTGTTTATAGCTCTTTTTATGTTGGAGCGGTCTTCCGCAAATTTTGCCAGCAATTCATTGCCGCTATACCCCTGCAAAACTAGATCTTTTAATATTTCCATGGTAAAGTTGTCGTCCGAAGCCGCAAGCGGCCGCAGCACCACTGCGTCATCCACAAGAAAACATTCAACTTCTTTGCCGAAACGCAGCTTTTCATAGAATTTTAAGGGGATAGTAACCTGACGTTTGCCTGTAATATTAATAATTTTCCGTTCCATAATCATATTTTCCATACCGTACATAATACTACCGCCTTTCTAAGTTTATGTAAAGAAATAATTTCCTGTTTTCCTTGTAAATACTATATCACGGAAAATTAAAATTGTCAAATCCTATTTTTCCAAGGGTTATTACCGCTTTCCACCGCACCGCAAAGCCAAAAAACTTTCTACCCCGCCGCAATCAAAAACCCCTTGCCCCCGGCAAGATTTTGCGCTATAATTTAAATGGGTTTTAATTCGCATCAACCTGCACCCGGCGGGAAGAGCAAAACGAAGTTCAAAATTATTTCGAAAGGGGCATTGACTTATTAAAAAACGTATACCGGAGTCTGTATTATGCATAGCAAGGGCTATCGCATAATAAAACGGACGCTAGCCTTTGCGTAATCCTATTTTTAGGTTTAATAAAATGCAAAGGATGGAAATTAAAAATGAAAAATTATCCTAAAACTAAAAAATATGACAACAACTGGATTGAACAAAATTGGATGGGGCCGAATCCGCTGTGGCTTGCCGAGGATTTATGTGAACATCTGGATTTGCGTCCGAGTATGAAAGTTCTGGATATGGGTTGCGGCAAAGGGATTACCAGCGTATTTTTGGCGAAAGAATATGGCGTAACCGTTTTTGCCACCGACCTGTGGATAAGCGCCAGCGATAATCTGCGCCGCTTTGAGGAGGCGGGAGTAGCGGATAAAGTATTTCCCATCCACGCGGAAGCTCATGCGCTGCCTTTCGCGGAGCTTTTCTTCGACGCCGCTATTTCTATAGACAGCTACTATTATTACGGCGCCAGCGAAACATATTTTCCCGATGTATTTTCTAAACTGGTAAAGCCCGGCGGTCAGTTTGGCATTGTTGTTCCGGGGCTTAAAAACGAGTATGCCAAGGGCTACCCTCACACACTGGAAAAGCTATGGATGCCAGAACTATTTACTTTCCACAGTAAAAAATGGTGGCGTAATCTGTGGGAGAAAACCGGTCTTTGTGAAATAAGCGCGTGTTATGACATAGACGACCCCAAAGCCATCTGGCAGCCTTGGGCCAATTGGGCCAAGGATAATTTTGATAAGGAATGGGGGGAAGGCGGAGATTTGGATGTGAAATTTCTGGAAGCCGACACAAATAACGACATTGCGCTGATTGCCTTGGCGGCAAAAAAAACCGGATAAGTTAAGCATTTTCCACATTACGTCCATTATAAAACGAACGATGTATCCACCCCGCCGCCGCCAAACTGCGCGGCGACCTAATAAGCTTTTGTTTTGCAAAGCCGCTGGTATGCACGTAGCTATACTGTAAAATCAACAGGTTTTGGGCCTAGTTCAGGGGCATTGCGCAGATACGGCGCGCCGTGGCGGCGCGCCGTACTGGATTTTTATATACTGTTTTTTCATTGAATTTCTCACCAAGTTTTTGGTGCGGCTAAGGTAAACAGTATTACTGCTTCACAATTAATGATAATTTCAACCGTGAAGCAGTATATGTATTTGCCTGAGTTCTGCCCGCGCTGTGGATTTGGTTATCTTCCGACAAAAATCACAGACCCCGGATACTTAGTAAGCATCTTATCGGCAGTAATAAAGGGTATACCTTCTGAGGCGGCTTGGGCCAACAGGATCCGGTCGAAGGGGTCTTTGTGTAAGGTCGGTAAGCTTGAAATCAGCAGCGTATGACGTCCGGTTATCGGCAGTTCCTGATAACCGGCGCACAGAAGGCCGCTATACAGGGAAGCCGCGTCAACTGCAAAATCCGCTCGGCCAAGACCGCGTTTGATGATGATCTCCCATATACTGGCCGGGCTAAACAGCAGCGTATTCGATATATCTTTAATATACCGAGCAGCTTTAGGCGGCAACTTGTCCGCCGCCGCCCACAGCAATAAATGTGTATCAAGAAGGATTTTCATAAGCCGCCCTCAAACATGGCGGCTATTTCCTTACTACCCATGCGGTCAAAATCAGCCGGAACCGCTACAAATCCTTTCAAAAAACCGACGCGAGGGCAAGGCGCGCTTAGCGTATACGGACTGACGGTTACCAGCGGACGGCCCGCTTTAGCAATAATGAAAGGCTCTCCCGCCGCCGCTTTTTCTACCAGGGCGGAAAGATGTGTCTTGGCCGCGTGAATATTGATCTGTTCCAAAAGAATACCTCCTTAGTCCAGTAAACTAAGTTTAGCAAACTATATTCCAATTGTCAAGTTTTGTTTTGCCAAGGGGGTGTAGATATTTTTAATTGGTACTCCTACGCATAACCCCACCATCAGGCGCGTTGCGCCTGCCACCTCCCCTACAAGGCCCTGCGGGGCTAGCTTTAAGCTCTATTTTGTAGCTACACCCCCGTCAGCAAAATTTCTTGACAAAACAAGCATTTCCGGCTATACTTAAATTATAATTTAGTTTTGCCAAAGGAGTGTTTTTGTGTATATACGCCGCGCTATAGAAGAATCCATAAATAAAATATCCTCTACCTTTCCTGTACTGCTTTTAACAGGCCCCCGCCAAGTAGGTAAAACAACCTTGCTTACCCATTTGGCAAAAAAAGACAGAAAGTATGTAACCCTGGACGACCCGGATATTCGCCTAATGGCCAAAACCGACCCGGCTTTGTTTATGCAAAGGTATGCCCCGCCACTGATTATCGATGAAATCCAATATGCGCCGGAAATCTTACCCTATATCAAAATGAGCGTGGATAAAAATCGTAAAAACGGAGGTTTTTGGCTAATTGGCTCACAGATGTTTCATATGATGAAGAATGTCAGCGAATCGCTAGCCGGGCGGGTTGGTATTGTTAATTTACTGGGCTTATCCCAAAGCGAAATCGCGGGGATTTCTTCAGAGGTATTTACCACAGAACAGCTCAGGTTGACAGCCCGGCTAGACAAAACGCCAAAAATGGGCCTAAACGAGGTCTATAAGCGCATTTTCAAAGGATCTTTGCCCGCGCTCTATGGGGAAAAGCCGCCTGAACTAACGAGCTTTTACCGTTCGTATATCAACACCTATCTGCAACGGGATATCAGGGATCTAACACAGGTCGCCGACGAAATGGCTTATTACAATTTTATGACTGTTGTAGCCGCCCGGACGGCAAAACCCATTCAATATGAAGAAATCGCCAGAGAAGTGGGGATCACTTCCCCAACCGCCAAAAAGTGGCTATCCATTCTGGTATCCGCAGGGATCGTCGCCCTGGTTCAGCCTTATTATAACAGTGTGCTAAAGCGGGTAGTTAAAGCCCCACTACTGCACTTTTTGGATACAGGTTTGTGCGCTTATCTGTTAAAATGGGACAATGCCGAAACTCTAGAACGGGGAGCCGCTTCCGGCTCATTCTTTGAAAGCTATGTTTTTGCGGAAATCTATAAAAGCTATATAAACGCCGGGCTTGAAGCGCCGATTTATTACTATCGTGACCGCGACCAAAAGGAAATCGATTTGCTGCTTTACCAAAATGGCGCGCTTTATCCTATTGAAATAAAAAAAACCGCTTCGCCAGGGAAAGAAGCAATAAAGCATTTTAAGGCGCTAGCGCCTGTTAGCGAACCTGAGCGCTATGGAGCCTTAGAGCAATACAAAATTGAAATCGGCGCGGGCGGGGTTATTTGTATGGCCCAAGATGTGCTGCCGATCGACAGCAAAAACTGCTGTATTCCCGTATGGCTGATATAAAACGGCAACCCTGCAGGGACGGGGGAGATATACTGCTTCACGGTTGAATTTATCATTAATTGTGAAGCAGTAATACTGTTTACCTTAGCCACACCAAAGACTTAGTGAGAAATTCAATAAAAAAACAGTATAGTTTATAATACACCCTTTAGGCTTTATCGCGAATTAGAAAGAGGGGGTTTATGTTGCTTGATATTTACATGATTGTTTGGCTTTTTCCAATAATATTTATACTTCATGATTTTGAAGAGATTATATTTATTAAGCCGTGGTTTGAAAAAAACAGAGAGCGCTTAACAGTCAGGTTTCCTAAAATGTCTAAAAGACTGTTGGCGCATACAGATTCGTTCACAACATCGTCCTTAGCCCTTGGCGTTGCAGGGATGTTTATGCTGATATCCGTTGTTACTATTACCGCTTATATGACAGATTGGTATTATCTATGGTTTGGCGTATTTATTGCCTTTACTTTTCATTTAATTATTCATTGTTTTCCGGGATTTGTCTTTATGGGCTATGTGCCGGCTATCGTAACAAGCGTGATTTTCTTGCCCCTCTGTTGCTATATTAATGTATTGTTTTTGCGGCTCGTTAAGATAGATTTTATACTGGCGGTACTTTTTACTGCGATAGGAATCGCTATTATGGCGGCAAACTTATTATTAGTGCATAAAGTCATGCCAATATTTGATAGATGGTTGAACGGGTATCAATACAAATAAATGAATACCCGCATGCTCATCTAGTTAAAGTTATGTTCACTAAATAAAAATGTCCGTTTACGGCAAAATATGTGCCACTGCTCGAAGATATAATGTTGAATATTTTGAAAATATGGGATGCTGCGGAATAGGAAACACCATTGTTTAGGCGCGGGGGCGAAAATTTATCTTTTCAGTGGAGGCAAAAATCAATGCCAGAATTATTAAAAGACAAGTTAAACTACGAATCGCTTCATGAGTTCGCGATGGCTGTGCAAGCGGTTTACAGCCCATTTTTGGTAGAGGAATTCATAAAATCGACCATGGACGAAACTTGGGCTGATTTAGAGCTAAAGGCCAGAGGCCGGCAAATTAGCGTGAATTTGGGGAAATACTTGCCGGCGGATTATCGGGCGGCTATTGGAGTTATCGACCCGTCTGAGGATGTGCGCAGGAGCGTTGCCAATAATCTAAACGACATTTCCAAAACGCATCCTCAGCTAGTTGTAGAGCTCGCAAAAAGCTGGTACGGTAAAAACGCACATACCGATTGGATAGTAAAGCATGGTTGCCGGACACTGCTTAAAAAGGGCAACCGTGATATACTGGCAATTTTTGGCTATGATGATGTTGCTTCTGTAGATGTAGCAGATTTCACTGTGACGCCGGCAGCTATTTCCCTGGGGGAGGATATCACTTTTTCATTTTCGATCACAGTAAAAGAGGCCACAAAAGTAAGGCTGGAATACGGAATCGATTATGTGAAGGACAAGGGAAAAATGAACAGGAAAATCTTTCAAATCTCAGAAATATCATTAAAAAAGAACGACAAGAAGTCCTACAGTAGAAACCATTCATTCGCGGATCTAAGCACCAGGAAGCATTATCCTGGCATCCATTCACTCGTTCTGATGGTCAATGGTATAGAGCGGGAGAAAGTGGATTTTGAAGTGAATTTTTAGGGGCGCCTCTACCACGTCGCCAGCAAAAACTCACTTGAACTCGGTGGGGTTTTACGTTATAATTAAGCTGGATTTAATGTATATTTGTTTGCTCTCGGCGGGGAAAGCAGAAAGGGCAAAACTGCGCGGATAAAGAAGTGGTGATCACTTGAACAAAGAAAAGCTGCTTAAAAAAATTTACAGCAACCATAAAAACGTAAGGTTTAACGACTTAATCATAATCGTTGAGGCTTTTGGGTTTGTCCTAACAAGATCCGAAGGCAGTCACTCCATTTACAAAAACAGTAAAATTAATAAATGGATCAACCTCCAGAATAAAAACGGAGAGGCAAAACCATATCAAATAAAACAATTTCTGGCGCTGATCGAACAATACAATTTAGAAATGGAGGAATAGTTGTGAATCACTATCACATAAACATCTTTTTCAGCGAGGAAGATGGCGGCTATATTGCAGATACGCCGGATTTGAATAACTGCAGTGCGTTTGGGGATACACCACAACAAGCATTAGAGGAAATGATGATTGCCCAAAGATTATGGCTAGAAGAGGCAAAAAGCAGTGGAGAACCTATACCAAAGCCAAAATACCGACCGCTGATTTACCGGGTTGGATAATATTTGATGCAGCTTGAATGCGGCGGGGNTTTGCGGGTTTTGCGCTATAATTAAAATGGATTTTTGTATGCATTTGTCTGCGCGCGGCGAAAATGTGCTGCGGCCATGATTTTTGTATTGACTTTTGTGTTGATTTTGGTGTTGATTTCAGTTATAATAAACATACAAAATTTTTAGGAGGAATCCTCATGAATGGACAATCATTCCCACAGATACGGCCTTTATCGGATCTGCGTGTAAACATTGGCGAAATCACCGAATTTGTAGATAGCCAGCAAACACCGGTTATTTTAACAAAACACGGGCGCGGGAAATATGTTTTTTTGAGCGTGGAAGGTTATAGCGAACTGGTGGCGCGGCGGGATTTATATAGGCTGCTCGATGAGGGCTTAGACGATATTGAAAACGGTCGCACTAAGGAGTTTGACGCTGCTATGCAAGAACTCCGCGAGGATATTGCTAATGGAAAGGTATAGGATAGAGCTGACGCTCAGCGCAAAAAGGGATATGCGTGAAACCTACTCCTATATCGCTAATACTCTAAAAGAGCCAAATATTGCCGGCAAGTTGCTGGATAAAATGGCAGCGGAAATAGCAAAGCTCAAGACCATGCCGAAAAGGCATGGCCTTGAGCGGGATGAAAAGCTAAAACGACGGAATTTGCGGAAACTGATTGTGGATAATTACCTGATATTTTATACTGTCCATGAGAAAAGTACGACTGTGTTCATTGTGAGGATTTTATATGCCCGGCGGGATTGGGTTAATTTGCTGTAACATCAAATATATACGCCAATGCTTGCCGCTTTTCATCCTTGAAATACTGAAAATGCTACTAAAAGTAGCAGAATTATGCTAAAATGTCAGGTAATATTGCTTGTTTGTCAAGCGCAGAAGACATTATACTTGTGCCATAAAACAAACAAGGAGGTCGATCTCATGAACTTTTCCGAAAAACTTAGAACCCTGCGCAAAAATTTTAAACTATCCCAGGAACAGTTGGCCGAAAAAATCGGCGTATCCCGTCAAGCCATAACAAAATGGGAAACCGAGGGAGGATTACCGGATATTGAAAATATGATGGCAATCGCCAGTCTTTTTTCAGTATCTATCGACGAGTTGCTATCGGGTGAAAAGCTGACTTACGCCGAGGCGAAGTTAGCCTATGAAAGCGTGACCGAATACGATATCAGCCGGCCCTGCCATTTTGATATCCATGCCCCCGGCGCCTTGGAGATAAACATCAAGGCGGCGGCCGATGAAAAGCTGCGCATATGCCTTTCCTCTAATATATTGCAAACGATTGCCAAAGATTATAAGGTACAAATAGACGAACACCGGGATCGCATCGACGTAGACATCCGCCGGCAGGAGCAAGCGAATGACCTGGCAGGCAAGGAAGCGCTCTACATAAGCATCTGCTTGCCGGCCGCCCTTTGCCACAAGGTAGAACTTACAGCCATAACTCAAGCCCTGCGCCTGATAGGTACGGAGTTTCCTTTTGAACTGGACGGCAAATCCGCTAGGGTCATTTTAGAGGGGGCAAAGGATCATATCACGCTAAACTGCAATATCGATATGGATATTAAGGCGCTTCAACTGCCCGAGGTCATTGAGCTAAACCAAATCAACGCTTCATCGGCCCTGCATATTCCAAAAAACGCGAGCTATTACACAAAAATCAAGGGTAAATCCAATAGGATCATCTTTGCCAAAGATGGTAAGCCCTTTGAATACCAGGGCGATCCCGACGCTTCAAACCGTATCGAATTAGCAGGCATGAACGCCGAATTGCTGATCGAGCATGATATATAGGCGCCGCTATGACTACATATAAATATAAACCGCTACGCTTTTACGTAATTACATTCGTTATGACATGGACGTTTTGGTTTGCTGCGGCTATTATCAGCCGCAATGCCGCAGATAACAGCGCCAGCATGGTTTTAATGCTGCTTGGCCTGCTCGTACCCTCTGTTACGGCCATATGTACGGTATTGCTCTCCGGCAGCGCCGCCTTAAAAAGAGACTTGCGCTTGAAGTTTATAGGATTGTATCGCGTTGATCCTAAAAATGTCGTCACCGCCATCCTGGTATTTGGCGCTATTATTGTCGCGTCTATACTACTGTCGGTATTGTTTGGGCAGTCTTTGGATCAATTCGCGCTGGTGGAGGACTTTTCCTTTGCGGGCGGCGGCGCTATCGCGCTGTTGACTCTTGTATTGGCGGCATTTCTGGAAGAATTGGGCTGGCGAGGTTATGCTGAGGATTCCATCGCGTTCTATTGCAGTTGGTGGAAGGAATCGCTTATCTTTGGGGCTGTCTGGTCGCTATGGCATCTGCCGCTGTTCTTTATCCCAGACACATATCAGTACAATATCCTACAAATAAGCCCGCTCTACATGGTGAATTTCTTCGTTTCCGTGCTGCCGATGGGCTTTATTGTCACCTGGGTATATGTAAAAAACAGGCGCAGCTTGTTTGCCAGCATCTTCTTTCACTTTTTTGTGAATTTGCTGCAGGAAAAAATCGCCTTGACCAATACCACAAAATGCGTGGAGACTATTGTAGTGTTCATTGCAGCTGGTATAATAGTGGCGCTCAATAGGGATTTGTTCTTTGAAACCCGGCACATAGGGCGGTTGCCTGAAATAGAGCAGTAAACAGGGTAAGCTGAATGACGCGGAAGCGCGGCTTCTTTCAATAACATCAATAGATCCTGACACTAAAAGGACGCCAAAACCCCGCCGCCAGCAAAAACCGCTTGAACCCGGCGGGGTTTTGCGTTATAATTAAGCTGGCTTTAATATACTATCAGGTTTTATTTTGTTTAGCCCTTGGAAAGAAGTATAGTATAAAAACAAGCACTTATGGGAGCAAATATGGAGAACATTAACGCGGGGAGATTTACCGATATAGCGGATATTTACCAACAATTTAGAGCATCATATCCAAAAGAGCTTGTAGAATACTTATATACCGTAGCTGGATTCGCTAAAAACAGCGTCATAGCAGATATAGGTTCAGGCACCGGGATCTTTAGCCGCTGCTTGCTGGAAAGGGGTAGCCGGGTGTTTTGTGTGGAGCCGAATGATGATATGCGTTTGATTGCCGAAAAAGAATTAAGGGATGAAGCGGGATTTAAGCGGTTTATTTCTGTTAAAGCTTTAGCAGAAAATACCGGATTAGAGAAAAATAGCATTGATTTTATTACAACAGCGCAAGCGTTTCATTGGTTTGACAGACATAAATTTAAGCAGGAGTGCCAACGGATACTAAAAGCCGGCGGCAAGGTCGTTCTGATATGGAACATAAGGGATCAAGAACATGAAGCGGTAAAAAGGGACTATATTATACGCCAAAAATATAGCGTAGGCGACGCCCAGGGCTTAGGAGAAGGAGGCGGGCCGCCGCAAGACTGCGCGGATTTCTTCTTGGGCGGCGTCTGTGAAGAACTTACTTTCAGAAATGATTTGCTCTTAGGGCGCGAAGCTTATATCGGCATGAATCTATCGCGGTCATATGCTCCGGGAAAAGAAAAATATCCGGAAAAGTATCACGGATTTGTGCTAGAATTAGGAAACCTATTCGATGAATATAGTGTGGATGGTGTTTTATCTTATCCGCATATCACAAAAGTGTTTATCGGCAGAGTTTAAGCGCAACAGCAGATATCAGCTTGACCAACATATCAACATATCAAATACCCCGCCCACCGGCAAAAACCCCTTGCGCGCGGCGGGGTTTTGCGTTATAATTAAATAGATTTTTATATACAATTATGATTAAAATGAAATAGTTAGCTTTATTGATTTT
>JGI24702J35022_10002385_pt1 | contig 11496 bp, 9 predicted proteins | sample TergutTh196P4_FD_35022 | JGI IMG/M metagenome (IMG submission 35022)
GCCCGGTTTGTAAATTTCAGTTCCTTTGGCTTCAACTTCAAAATAGACGGATAAGGCGTTGAGAAATGCTTCGTCAGAGAGTCCGTTTAAGTCTTTGACCACGCGATTATAGTCGAGGATAGTCAATTGGCTTGCCGGAAAACATAATGCCATGAAGAAGTTATATTCTTCGTTTCCTGTATGATTCGGATTGAGTTTAGCCTTTTCGAGGCCGACCTTTATGGCAGCTGCCGAACGATGATGTCCGTCGGCAATATACAGCGCAGGCAATGTGGCAAACAGTTCGGTTATACGTTGTATATCGTTATCATGGTGCACAACCCAAAATGTATGATGGAAATTTTCAGGGAAAGCGGTAAAGTCGTATTCAGGTTGCGTAGCTGTATATTTAGCCACGATCCCGTTTATCTCCGCGTTGTCGGGATAAGCAAAAAAGACAGGTTCGATGTTCGCATTATTGACACGTACATGTTTGATTCTGTCTTCTTCCTTATCATGGCGTGTCAGTTCATGCTTTTTTATCGCACCGGCTACATAATCGTCAACACAGGCACAAACGACTAATCCATATTGGGTTTTCCCCTGCATGGTCTGGGCATAAATATAATACTGTTCTTTACGATCCTGTACCAACCATCCGTTTGCCTTAAACAGTTGGAAGTTTTCAGCTGCCTTGATATACACGGCGGGATCGTGTTCGTCGGTTCCCGGAGGAAAGTCAATTTCCGGTTTAATGATATGATACAGCGACTTTTCATTGCCATTCGCTTCGGCACGCGCTTCTTCCGAATTAAGCACATCATACGGTCGCGAATGGATTTCTTCCACTAACTGGTTGGGAGGACGAATACCCCGGAAAGGTTTAATTTTCATACAATAAAGAACAATTATGAGTTATGATTAATTGAATAATTGAAATAAGTTATCAGTGGACAGTTTTCAGTTGTCAGAAAAAAACTGAAAACTGAAAACTGAAAACTGAAAACTATTGTATTGTCAATTGACTTGAAAGGTATTATCGCCTTCCAACAAGAACTTAACAATCTGATTGGCAGCGGCTATACCTGCATTTATATTGGCTTCGGCTGTTTGGGCGCCCATCTTTTTCGGTGTGCTGAAATAACGTCCCGCAAATTTTTCAGCCAGTTCGGCATGATTACCCGGCATGACATCCGTCATATACCTGAAATCAGCACGTTCTTCCATCATTTTCACCAAATCAGCTTCGTTGATCACCTCTTTGCGGGCGGTATTGATTAACATCGCACCTTTTGGCATAGTGGAGAGCAGTTGGAAGTTGATCGCATTTTTTGTTTCAGCCGTAGCAGGGATATGCAGCGAAATAAACGGGCATGTCCCGTAGAGTTCTTCGGCCGAATGTAACACTTTCACACCATCTTTTTCAATTGTTTCGGCAGGGCAATATGCATCATACGCATAGATATCCATGCCAAAACCTTTGGCAATACGGGCGACGTTGCGTCCCACATTGCCATACGCATGGATACCCAATTTCTTACCCATCAATTCCGTACCTGATGAACCGTTGTACAGGTTACGGACGCCGAATACCATCATGCCGAGTGCAAGTTCTGCGACTGCATTGGCATTTTGTCCCGGTGTATTCATCACGCATACGCCATGTGAGGTGGCGGCAGCCAAATCGACATTGTCGTATCCGGCGCCTGCGCGAACTACGATTTTGAGTTGTTTGGCGGCATCCAACACTTCACTGTCAATGATGTCGCTGCGAATGATGATTGCATCCACATCGTTTACCGCCTCTAATAACTGCGCTTTTTCGGTGTATTTTTCCAAGAGCGCCAATTCCATGCCTGCGCTTTCGATCACTTCGCGAATCCCTTTCACGGCAATGGCTGCAAAGGGTTTATCTGTTGCTATTAATATTTTCATAAAATAAATAACTGAATAATTGAATAACTGATTAAAAAAGACCGTAAGATTTTTTTTAAATCTTTAAATCTTTGAATTTTTAAATCATTGGATTTCCAATGATTAATGACTTTTCTCAAACGTTTGCATTACCTCGACCAATGCTTTCACGCTTTCGATGGGTAGTGCATTGTATGTAGAAGCCCTGAAGCCGCCTACGGAGCGGTGTCCTTTGATTCCGACCATGCCGGCTTTGCTTGCAAACGAAGCAAATTCATCTTCCAATTCCTTGTATTCGTCGCTCATGACAAAGCAGATGTTCATCAGCGAACGGTCTTCTACGGCTGCCGTACCGATAAACAATTTATTACGATCGATCTCGTCGTAAAGCAGTGCAGCTTTCGTAATATTTTTTTGCTGTATGGCAGATATTCCACCCAATTCCTTGTACCATTTGAGCGTTTGTAATGCAGCATAAACAGGCACAACAGGAGGCGTGTTGTACATCGATTCATTATCAATATGAATCCTGTAATTTAACATCGATGGAATCTTACGCTCGAATTTCCCCAAGGCGTCTTTGCGAACGATAACAATGGCAACGCCGGCCGGCGCCAAGTTTTTCTGTGCACCTGCATAGATAACGTCGAACTTCGAGACATCAACCGGACGTGAAAAGATATCTGACGACATATCGGCTGCGAGCGGAATGGATACTTCAGGGATTACGTGGTACTGTGTCCCGAAGATTGTATTATTGGTTGTGATATGGAAATAATCCGAATCATCGGCAACGGTGTAGTTTTTAGGGATATAACAATAATTCTTGTCTTTTGATGAAGCGACGACTTCTACTTCACCGAAAATTTTGGCTTCTTTGATAGCTTTGGAGGCCCATGTACCCGAATCAAGGTACGACGCCTTCTTGTTGAGTAGATTGTAAGGAACCATACAGAATTGCAAACTTGCGCCACCTCCGAGGAAAATGACGTCGTGCGTTTCCGGTACATCCAATAATTCCTTAACTAATTTGCGTGCTTCGTCGCTAACCGCAATAAATTCTTTCCCCCGNTGTGATACTTCCATCAAAGACAATCCGGTTTCTGCGAAATTCAAAATCGCTTCAGCCGTGTTTTTAATTGTGTATTCACTTAAAATAGAGGGACCTGCAAAAAAATTATGCTTCTTCATTTGTTTGAATATTTTTTAAAAATTTGATATGAGTAAAAACAAGTTGCAAAAGTACTTTTTTTTCTCGAAAAACGATTTTTATTATTCCTTTTTTTTCAAATACGGGCAAAAAAAAGCCCCATTTCACAATGGAGCGTTTTTCCATGAAAACAAAAATTAATTTAAATTAAAAACGATGCAAAGATAAATGCAAAAAATGACTTATGCAAAAAAAAACGCAAAAAAATTTCTTTAAATCTTTATTTTCTTTAATTTTTCAAATTTTCTTACCTTTGCACATTCAACAAATTTATGGAATCGGTCATTCATTTTTATCAAACACAAATAGCCTTTTTTACAGGTAAAAAGGAAACATTACGGAAGAAAATTCACCGGATGGGAACTGTTCGCCTGCTTATTTTTTGCTGTGCATTAGTTACTTTGTGGTTTTGCAGAGAACATAACTGGATGATTTTGACAGGAATCCTGATTATTTATGCCATTCCTTTTTCATGGCTGATGGTTTACCATACGAAGCTGTTTCATCAAAAAGAATATGCCGAAGCCATGACCTGTGCAGATACAAACGAATTGAAAGGCATCCATAATGACTTCAGCGCGTTCGACGGCGCTGCCGAAGCTATCGATACGCACCATTCATTCAGTCCCGATCTGGATTTGTTCGGCCGGCAATCCCTGTTTCAAGGCGTAAACCGGACAGTGACGCAACCGGGTAAAGGCTGCCTGATAGTCTGGTTTACCCAACCGTTAGACCATAAACAATTAATCCTCAACCGCCAACAAGCTGTGCAGGAATTGGCGGAGAAGACACATTTTCGCCGTCATTTTATCGTAACCGGAATAATCGGGGGTAAGTCCGGTGAAGGGATGGAACGGCTCCATGCATTGGCGACACGCACACCGGTTTTTACCCAAAGCCTTTTTCGGAAAATTGGCACCCTGGTATTGCCATTGTGTTGGATTGTCGCAATCACAGGCTACATCGCAGGGTTATTTCCAATGAGTATGCTGTTTGTAATGACTGCTTTTGCTTTTCTGATTGCCAATATTGAGACACGACGAATCCATCAATTTCATCAATCCATAGGAAGAATCGAACAAATTCTATTAACTCATGCAAAGCTAATCGAACAAATCGAACAGGAAAAGTTCGGTTCCGAATTGCTGCAATCGATTCAACAACTGCTTGAAACAAACGGGAAACGGGCATCTACCGTTATCCGGAAACTATCCTATATCATTGGCGCGCTGGATCAGCGATACAGTTTGGCCGGCGTGATATTAAACCTGCTGTATATGCGCGATATGCGACATGCCATGTTATTGGAACAATGGTACAGTACTTATGCACAGGAATTTGACAAATGGTTAGAGGCGCTGGCACAGGTGGATGCATTAAACTCAATGGGAGGGTTTGCCTTCAATCATCCCGATTATATCTACCCGGAAATAACAGACAACTATTTCGAAATGAAAGGAAAAGCATTGGGACATCCGTTGATACACCGTGACTTGTGTGTATGCAATGATCTGCTGATCGAAAAAAACCCCTATTTCCTGATCGTGACAGGCGCTAATATGGCAGGGAAAAGTACGTACCTGCGCACTGTCGGCGTTAATTTCCTGCTGGCTTGCATAGGATTACCGGTTTATGCAGCTTCGTTGACTGTTTATCCGGCACATTTAGTGACAAGTCTCCGGACAGCCGATTCGCTGACAGCCAACGAATCGTATTTCTTTGCCGAACTGAAACGCTTACAGATGATTATTAATCGGCTTCATAACGGCGAAAAACTATTTATCATCCTCGATGAGATCCTGAAAGGCACCAATTCGGAAGATAAACAAAAAGGGTCTTTGGCACTGATGAAACAGTTGATAGCCCAAAACACTTGCGGCATCATTGCTACTCACGACCTTATGTTGGGTACATTGGCAAATGAGTTTCCTGCAAATATCAAAAACTACCGTTTCGAAGCCGATATCACCGGCGACAAACTAACCTTTTCCTACCGGCTTAGTGAAGGGATTGCACAAAATATGAATGCGTGTTTTCTGATGGAAAAGATGGGAATAATTAATTATCAATACATAACAAAAAAGACATGAAGAAAGTAGTTACCTTTGGAGAGATTATGTTGCGCTTAGCGACTCCCGGATTTCAACGATTTATTCAATCCACCAACCTGAATGCGACGTTTGGTGGCGGTGAGGCTAATGTGGCCATTTCGTTGGCCAACTTCGGCATACCGGTAGCCTATGTAACCCGCCTTCCCCATAATGACATTGCCGGGTGGTGTATTTCCGAACTCAGGAAATACAACGTTGGTACGACGCACATCGTTCGGGGAGGCGACCGTGTCGGTATCTATTTCCTTGAAACAGGAGCGGTTGCCCGCGCATCGAAAGTTATTTACGACCGTTCGAACTCATCTATTGCGGAGATTCGACCCGGCATGGTCGACTGGGANGCCGTTTTCAGCGACGCGTTATGGTTTCANTGGACAGGGATTACACCGGCTATCTCGCAAGGNGCCGCCGACGTTTGCCTCGAAGCGATCAACGCTGCCAACAGGTTGGGTATCACCGTTTCGACCGATTTGAATTATCGCAAAAACTTATGGAAATACGGTAAAGAAAGCTTCCGAAGTCATGCCGGAGTTAGTCGAAAAATGCGATGTCATCCTTGGCAATGAAGAAGATGCAGAGAAGGTATTCGGAATCAAACCGGAAGGTTTTGAGGCGGCTCATACAGCAGGCGTTATCCATGCGGCCGAATTCGAGTCCGTATGTGTCCAACTCAAGTCACGTTTTCCCAAAGCCCGGCAAGTGATTATCACACTTCGCGGTTCCATCAATGCCAACCATAATACTTGGGGAGGTGTTCTTTATGCAGACAAACTCTACCAATCAGCCACTTACGATATAACTCATATCGTTGACCGCGTAGGTGGGGGTGACGCTTTTATGGGTGGTTTGATCTATGGCCTGATCACTTATCCTTCCGATCCGCAACGTGCATTGGATTTTGCAGTAGCCGCATCGGCCTTGAAACACACCATTCATGGTGATTTCAATTTGGTCAGCGTGAGCGAAGTAGAGAGTTTACTGCAAGGAGATGGGTCGGGAAGAGTGCAGCGATAATTGCCTCACCCTCGACCTTTCTCCAACAAAGAGGGGAGGGGATTAATGCGAACTATAAAAATTATGAGTAATAATTAATGTGTCCACTCCGAAAACTATTTTTTACCACAAAGGACACAAAGAAACCACAAAGGACACAAAGATAAAATTCACATAATCTGCAAATTGTGTCCTTTGTGAAAAACTTTGTGAACCTTGTGGTTAGATTGATTGACTTTTCGAAGCGGACTCAATGAATAAATAACGAAAAATGAAAAAGAAAGAAATGACCAATTGGAGATGGGCGATATGCGGTTTGCTGTTTGTGTCCATCACCATCAATTATTTGGATCGTCAGGTTTTGTCGCTGACGTGGGAAGAGTTTATCAAACCTGTATTTCACTGGAATGATACGATGTATGGTGATATAACAGGTTATTTTTCACTGGCTTATGCCATCTGTTTGCTCTTTGCGGGAAGATTTATCGACTGGATAGGGACCAAAAAAGGGTTTTTGTGGGCGATCGGCGTATGGTCAGTGGGCGCTTGTCTGCATGCTGTCTGTGGTGTCATCACGGAACATTGGGTAGGATTACATTCCGCTGCCGAATTAGCGAAGGCAACAGGTGATGCGGCAGTAGTAATTGCCACCGTGAGTTTATGGAGTTTTATGGTTGCCCGGTGTGTCCTGGCATTAGGCGAAGCAGGTAACTTCCCGGCCGCCATCAAGGTCACAGCCGAATACTTTCCCAAGAAAGACCGCGCCTTTGCCACTTCGATATTCAATTCCGGCGCATCAATCGGTGCGTTGGGTGCACCATTGACTATCCCGCCATTGGCTAAAGCGTTCGGATGGGAAATGGCATTTATCATCATCGGGTTAATGGGTTTTGCGTGGATGGGGTTTTGGGTGTTTATGTACGACAAACCTGAACATCTCCTGAAAAAAGGGAAATATGTCAATCAGGCAGAATTAGATTATATCGAACAAGACAAGTTGACGGAAATGGTACCGGTTACCGTCGAAGAAAAGAAAATGCCTTTCCTGAAATGCTTCACCTTCAAACAGACCTGGGCTTTTGCTGTCGGAAAATTTATGACCGATGGCGTATGGTGGTTTTTCCTGTTTTGGACACCGTCTTACTTAAAAAATCAGTTTGGCATCAGAACTACCGAAGGATTAGGTATGATACTGATATTCACGTTGTATGCCATTACCACCCTGTTGTCGCTTTATGGCGGAAAACTCCCTACCATCTTTATCAACCGTTCCGGGGTCAATCCTTATGCAGCCCGTATGAAGGCGATGCTTATATTCGCATTTGTCCCGTTATGCGTATTATTTGCCCAGCCGCTTGCCTATCATTTTGAGCCTGTGATGGGCAGAACTGTTGCCTGGATCCCTGTTTTGCTGATATCGTTGGGTTGCGCCGCCCATCAGTCGTGGTCGGCCAATATTTTCTCGACTGTCGGTGATATGTTTCCCAAGATTGCCATAGCCTCCATTACCGGTATCGGTGGGATGGCGGGTGGGTTAGGCTCCCTGATCCTGCAAAAATCTGCCGGAAAGTTATTCGATCATGCCGAATTAACCAACCTGACGCTCTTTGGATTCGAAGGCAAACCGGCAGGCTATTTCATCATCTTTTGCATCTGTTCCGTAGCCTACCTGATTGGCTGGATTATAATGAAGTCGTTGGTACCCAAGTACAAACCGATTACCGATTACTAATTGTTGATTGACTCGCGGTAGTCTTTCGGGAATGGGCGGCCGCTCCAGGCTTTGAGCGATGTCCATTCATCGGCAGGAGCTATCCAAAACGGATGGTCAGCCGGCAAACCCAACGGCAGGAAAACAAATGAGGTGAGATACAGGCTACCGGTATTGGTATATGAATCAGCCATTTCAGGCTGATGTCCGGCAAATCCGAGTTGCAAAAACCCTTCCTCATTGAAATTATCCGCTACGGAAAACATGTGTTTCATCACGCAGGTAAGTGCATTTCTCACCTGGCCGTTTGTCATGGTTGCAGGTAAACCGTATTTCCAGGCCGATAAAGCCAATGGCTGGAATACACCCATGCGATATGTCATCGACCTTCCCACAATCGGGAAGGTGGCTTCGGGCGAAATCAGGCGTTCCAATGATTGGTTGTATCGTTGCATCCTCCGGAGTGCGAGGTCGAATGTGATCGGAGTGTTTATGTTTTTGCTATCCATCACCTCAATGATTTCCACCATCATAGGATGGATGACAAATCCATTGTAATAGTCGAAAGCAAATTCAGGTCCGTCGCCATACCAACCGTCGCCCAAATACCATTCATTCATTTTCCGGATAGAGATATCGAGCGCATACACATCAAACGATTCATCGATCGAAGCCAGAAATACTTCAATCATAGCCCTAAAAAGCAGCCAGTTATTATAAGCCGGTCTGATTGTGCGCAATCCTTGAAAGGCTGCGATATAACGTTCTTTGGTAACGGCATCCAAGGGTTCCCATAAGGCTTTCGGTGCACGGATGAAACTCTGCGCAAGAAATGCGGCATCGACAAGTACCTGTCCCGTACCGCTCCACAACAAAAAATCCGGATTATCGGGATCGACGGCATTGGCATAACTTGATAACGCCCATTCACGTATTTGTGCACGTCGTTTGCCTTCGGGTGTATCGTCGTCGGGCAGACTGAGCCACGGGGCGATTCCGGCCATTAAACGTCCGAAAGCCTCTAAATAAGCGACATTGCGGTTACGATTATCCCATGTCGGACTAACTTCCAACGGCATAGTTTGTTTCAATTCGCCTTGACTCATATGACTGAGTACCGGTTCGGAAATCGCGTAAAGCAAATCTACCCAATAGGCCCGGTCGTTGATTGGCGTTGGTTCGGGATGATTGTCACGTTGCGAAAAGCTGTTAACGCTTAAAATCAAGCATATAACTATGACAAGAAATGGTCGAAAAGTTGATCTCATACGATATTCATTTGAGTTGGTACAATTGAAAAGCAAGTATATAAAGCACAAAAATAAAAAAAAGTCTTCATAAACAACAACAAATATCAACGAAATAAGCGTAACTTTGTGAAGAAATTTTGACAAATCAATAAAATGGCAAACAACAACAAGCGACCGGTAAACTTGCGAAAGTTTTTTTTGCATATTGCGATATTCAACTTGCTGATTATTACAATTGTTCCTGTGAATGCGTCCGACCAGCCTACGCGCGGCAAATTGCTCGAACAGCTCAACACGCTTATTTCCGAAACGGAACGGATTGATTTAAGCACATATCCGGATCTTTATGTCAATCAAGTCACACATGCACTTGGTAAAGCAGTTCAAATTGCCGTGCAAACCGAATCAACAAGCGATCAACTCAATCAGGCGCGATTGGAATTGCAGGTAGCGTTGGACGGGTTGGTGGTTGATCTGCAACAAGCGACTATTCCCGATTTGCAACATTTGGTGAAAACAGGCCAACTCACCTATCAGGCATTAACGCAAATGTATTTGAATCGAATTGAATTGTACGATTTGAACACGATTCAACTCAATTCGGTCAGGATGCTCAACCCTCAGGCGCTTGCCGATGCAGCGCAATGCGACCTGATCTTTGCATCCGACCCGCGTGTGGCTGAGGGTATGTTTGGGATGCCGGTGCTTGTGAAGGATAATATTAATGTGACCGGTATGCCCACTACGGCAGGTTCGGTGGCATTAGCCGACAACTATGCCCCTTACGATGCCTCACTTATCACAAGATTGAAAGCCTCAGGTGCCGTTATCTTAGGCAAAGCCAATCTGACGGAATTTGCCAACTATATCGCCACCAATATGACGAGTGGCTTTTCATCGTTGGCAGGGCAAGTGCTCAACCCTTACCGGCCTGTCCGGTTGCTTGGCGATACCGTTACGTTGAATCCCAGCGGTTCGTCAGCCGGTTCGGGAGCAGCTTCTGCGGCAGCATTGTCGGCAATCAGCATCGGGACTGAAACATCCGGTTCCATCCTGAGTCCTACCTATACGAACTCTATCGTGGGTATCAAACCAACCGTCGGCTTGATCAGCCGCTATGGGGTTATCCCTATTTCTTCATCCCAGGATATTGCCGGTCCAATGGGACGTAATGTAACCGATGTAGCCATACTGCTTGGCGTCTTAGCCGGCTATGATCCCAACGATAAGAGCACGTTAGGTATTGAAAAAGAAGGTGTTTCCCCTATTGATTATACAAAAAGTCTGAAAATAAGCAACCTGAAAGGAAAGAGAATCGGCTTGGTCGGTATTCCTGCCGACAATAACGCTGCTTATGAGCCATTTCAGCAAGCATTACAAGTCCTGAAAGATGCCGGCGCCGAGATTATCACCAAACCCGATGGCGCTCCGCTTACGTATTACAATCCCGATAATCCCGATGTCAATCCACGTCCGCCAAACTCTATCGTCTTCGATTATGATTTCGCCAAAGACCTGCCTGCCTATTTAGCTACGCTCGATGCCCATTATCCGATCAAGACGATGAAGCATATTGTCGATTTCAACAATGCCTATATGGTCACCAATCCCGATGCTTTCCGCTACGGACAAGCCATCTTGGAAAGATGCAGTGCGTTGGATCTGCAAGCCCAAAGAGAACAGTATCTGGCTGATCGCCAACAAGATCTACTCTATTCAAGGGACAACGGAATTGATTACCTGTTAAAGGAATATCACTTAGATTGTTTGGTGTCCACCAGCGGTCCCGGCAATACCACCGTTATTGCCGCCAAAGCCGGTTATCCAACCGTCAGCATCCCCTTAGCTTATCAAGGCGGAACGCGAAATCCTGTGAATATGCACTTTACCGGTACTGCTTTTAGTGAGGCGCAACTGATTGAATTGGCATACATGGTTGAGCAGGCTACCCACTTTCGTGTTCCGCCCGGCTTAGCTGATAAGAGCGGATTGGGCGCATTAATCAGTGAATTTGAGGGTGTTATGGAAGCAGCTGATTTTTCGTCACTGCAACACGCATTGGCAGTCTATCACAATAATTTTGCCACACAGATGGAGGTAGACAAGGCAGCGGAAGCATTACTGACTACGATTTTAGTAATTGAAATCTGAATAACTCCCGTTCGGCGGCATTTGTAATGCCGCTGTTTTTGAATATAAGGAATTACAATCCGCATTAAACATTCAATATTTGTCGCATTGCAAATGCGAAGACAGGGCGTTGCCCTGCCCTGTTGTCTTAACCCCTTTCAGGGGATAATGTTTCGGAGAAGAAAATGTCCCCCTCGT
>JGI24702J35022_10002386_pt1 | contig 11493 bp, 8 predicted proteins | sample TergutTh196P4_FD_35022 | JGI IMG/M metagenome (IMG submission 35022)
TCGGAGTCAATTTTTAGTTTACGCGCCAGATTGACTACTGTAAAAATAAGATCTCCAATTTCAATACTCAGATTTGGTCCAGCCTCTTGGACTAATGCGTCTTTTACTTCAGCAATTTCCTCGTTGATCTTTTCGAAAACAGGACCTAGATTATCCCAGTCAAAACCTACTGCAGCAGCTTTTTCTTGAATTCTTTGAGCTTGAATTAGGGCCGGCATATTCAAGGGAACACCATCTAAAACAGATTTACGTTCCCCTCGTTTTTCTTGAAGTTTTATTTTTTCCCAATTTAGTTTTATTTCTTGTACATTATGGACTTCAGTATCTGCAAAGATATGGGGGTGACGGCGAATCAGTTTATTAATGATATTAGATAGCACATCAGCAAGAGTAAAATGATGTTGTTCTTCGGCAAGTTGAATTTGGAAAACTATATGTAAGAGAATATCACCTAATTCTTCCTTTAAATCATTTGGGCTATGAGCTTCAATAGCTTCAACAGCCTCATACACTTCTTCGATGAAATTTGGTATTAAAGAAAGTGATGTTTGTATTTTATCCCATGCACATCCCTTTTCAGAGTCTCGCAAAGTTTTTAAAACTTTGTATAAATCATCTAGAGTATTCATTTAATTACCCATCAGATGCTCAAATAGTATTTTAAATCCAAGGACAATCAAGATAATTCCTCCGGCAATTTGGGCTATTGAACGAAATTTTATACCACAAAATAAACCAATATTTACCCCCAAAACAGAAAGAAAAAATGTTATACACCCTATTAATAGAGCTGGGAATATAATGTCTATCTGTAAAAAAGCTAGGGAAATACCAACCGCTAGTGCATCAATACTTGTGGTTATAGATAAAGGTAGCATCGTTTTAAAACTTATTGTATTGTTCATGATTGTACAATCATGATTCTGATAATGATCATACAACATTTTTCCTCCCAGAAACAATAAAATACCTAAAGCGAGCCAATGATCAAAAGCTTTTATATAGAAAGTTAAAATACTTAAAGCCTTCATGTAGTAAACAAAAAAACTTATAGTATAATAGCCAATGATAGGCATTATAGCTTGCGATAAACCAAAATATAAGCCTGTCTTGACTGTTGTCGAAAGAGCGTTTGCTTTTACATTTAACCCAATACAAATAGCAATAGCAAAAGCATCCATCGACAAAGCAATGGCAATAAGAGTTAATTCAATGAGGCTCATTTTACTCCTGATAGATACAGAAAAGCTATTATTTCTTAACCGATATCGATTTTTGTACCAAAATATAAAATCGGCAAATGATGTCAATAAGAACATTTAAGATCATTGGGTAATAACCCTTCTATATGTATAAACATTTTGTATACCTCGCAAAAAAAAGGGGAAAAATGAATTAATTGTTAACAAGCACCCCAATTCTTGTTGACCAGTATATCGATGTTCTTGAATTAGTAAAGGAGGGTGGGGAGGTAAGATGGTCACCGCCTAATCGCTTCAGATTTTACTTGATACTATTCCTCGTTTAAAATGTACCTCATCTTTGCGAGGACAGCAAAGCAATCCAGAAAAAATAATATTCCATTTTAAACGAGGAATAGAATGACTAATTTGATGATATTTCAATAATGATTTTTGAGTCTCCTTTTTTATTATTCTGTATTTTTCAATACCACAATATTATAAGGAGTCTTTTTGTCAAGAACTATTTTTCGATAATTACATATTTTTTAATGGGTTACACTACTCGGAAATATCAGCCAGTTACTAATAATAAAAAAACCCAAACCGTCTTGAATAACAGTTTGGGCATCCATATGATCTTGTTATGGTTTAGTCTGTTGGGGAAAAAGTATCTTTCCCAACTCCACAAAGAGGACATGTCCAATCTTCTGGTAAATCTTTGAATTGAACATTATTGTTTTCGGCTGGATCATATATATAACCGCAAGCTTCACACAAATATTTTTCCATATTACTATACTCCTTTTTTTAATTATCGTGTGTAAATTTAACCTAATTTATGCATTAATAAGGCTAAGTCAACACATCGATTGGAATAACCCCATTCGTTGTCATACCACGCTTGAACTTTAATTAAATTGTCTTTAACCATTGTTAATTTTGAGTCAAAAACCGATGAAGAAGCATTACCATTGATATCTGTGGAAACTATTTCATCTTCTGAATACTCTAGAATATGTTGATAATGACCTTCTGCTGCTAACTTAATGGCTGCATTAACCTCTTCTTTACTAGGATTTTTATCACATTCTACGGTTAAATCTACTAAAGACACATTGGGAGTGGGAACTCTTATAGCAAATCCATCAAGTTTACCTTTTAAGTCCGGAACAACTAATCCAATTGCTTTTGCAGCTCCTGTAGAAGTGGGTACCATGCTTAAAGCAGCAGCTCTTGCTCTTCTTAGATCACTATGTGGTAAATCTAAAATATTTTGGTCATTAGTATAGGAATGAATCGTCGTCATAAACCCTTTTCGTATGATAAAATTTTGGTGGATAATTTTAGCGATGGGGGCAAGGCAATTAGTAGTACATGAAGCATTTGAAACAATGATATCTTCTTTTTTTAAAGAACGACAATTAACATCAATAACAACCGTTGCATCAACAGTATCTTTTGCTGGAGCAGATATAATAACCTTTCTCGCTCCAGCAGTTACATGTTTCATAGCTCCCTCGCGGGAGGTAAATCTTCCTGTAGATTCAAGAACAATATCGACTTGTAACTCTTTCCAAGGCAAATTTGCAGGGTCTTTTTCGGCATAGATTTTTATTTCTTTTCCGTCGACTATAATACTATTATCGGTATAACTGACTTGTCCAACAAATTTTTTGTGTACAGAGTCATATTTTAGCAAATGCGCTAAAGTTTTAGGGTCTGTGAGATCATTAATCGCAACAATTTCAATTTCTTTTTGGGTATATGCAGCACGGAATACCAAACGTCCAATCCTGCCAAAACCATTTATAGCTAATCTTAACATAGCTACCTCCTTGATCTATATTTAAATAATGTCGTCTGTAATATAAAAACAGTTATTTACAAAAAATGGACTGATTGCTTGATCTAACGAAGCCAATCATTTCTTCAACTGATTTACAGATTGCATCTTCGCCTTTTTTAAGCCATTTGCGTGGATCAAACTTTTCTTTATTCGGTACATATTTTTCTGGATCTAAGTGAGCAGGACAAACGATAGCCTCTTTATTAATTTCCCAAAAAGCTTGAATAGCAGCTGCTGAATCCATTTGATATTGTGTATCTTTATTTATTTTTACTACTCCGTTAGCTATTGCTTCGCGGTGTTGTTCAATAGTGAGTCCAGAAGCTCCATGTAAAACAAGCCCAGTTTCCACATTATTCTTGATGAGTAATTCATCAATTTTCTTGATTAAATCGAATCTTAAAACAAGATTTTTCCCGCTACTAACACCATGGTTGGTTCCAACTGAAGCAGCAAACAAATCTACTTTGGTCTTGATGACAAACTCTAGTGCTTCATCGGGTTGAGTATATAATTCGGTTTCGGACACTATTTCGTCTTCCGATCCTTTAATATGACCAATTTCACCTTCTACTAGCACTCCATGTTGATGAGCGAGGGAAACTACTTCTTGAGTTATACGAATATTTTCTTGAAGATTTTCTTTGCTCGCATCAATCATAACACTAGTAACTAATTTATTCTCAATACAATATTTGATGAAATCAAAATAGTTTGGTGTGGCATGGTCAATGTGTAGCCCAATACCTGAATTTTTTGTTACCGCAGCAATATTTTGTACCATTGCGGAAATAATATTTGCTCCTGCTAATAAGTCTTGGGCTTCACCAGAAGCATATTTACAAGCTCCTGAACTCATCTGTAATAACCCATCTGATTTTTGGTGTTCATATCCCCAAACAAGAGGTCTGATAATAAAATCAAAAGCCACATTGGAAGCTATAATTCCATATCGATTTTTCTTAGCTTTCATAAAAACTTGTTTTAATTCTGCACCAGTAAGAAACATACATTAACTCCTTATATTTAGGACATCCAAGATGTCACAAAAAGATTATTCAATTATCTCTTTAACAATAAAAAAAAATAAAATCTGTCAACAGAAAATTGGGTAAAAATTCGGCATAAAGCATTTTATCTCCTCTTAACCTTTACCTATTTTCAAATATCAATATATTTGTCAACAACAATCAATGAGTTTTTTATTATTATCTTTTCATATTATTGTTTTATGTTTATTTATTTACTTTGCCCTTTTATTTCAATAGCTTTAAACTTACACCTTTTGATACAGATTCCACATTTGATACAAAGATTTTGATCAATGAGATGAAGCGCTTTTGCCTGTCCTGTAATACATTGGACAGGACAATAATGAGCACACATTTTACATCCGATGCATTTATGAGGATGAATATAATAACTAAAGAGGGCTTTACATACTCCAGCAGAACATATTTGTTGATCAATATGTTCTTCATATTCATGGCGAAAATAACGTAAAGTCGTTAAAACTGGATTGGGCGCAGTTTTACCTAATGCACAAAGAGATGAATGACTTATATTTAAAGCTAACTCTTCCAATTTTTGAAGATCAGTTGACTTTCCTTTACCTTCTGTTATTTTGGTTAGGATTTCTAACATCCTCAAAGTTCCTATCCGACAAAAAGTGCATTTACCACATGATTCTTCCTTGGTAAATGACATAAAGAATGTAGCCATTTCTACCATACAATTATGGTTATCAAGAACCACAAGACCACCTGAGCCAACCATTGCACCTACTTTTTGTAATGAATCAAAATCTAAGGGGAGGTCTAAGTGTTCAGAGGTTAGACATCCTCCAGAAGGGCCTCCAATTTGGGCCGCTTTAAAATACTGGTCATCCTTAATCCCTCCTCCAATATCATAAATTATTTCCCTAAGAGTAATCCCCATAGGAACTTCTACTAATCCAGTATTATTAATTTTTCCTGTCAATGCAAAAATTTTGGTTCCTTTACTTGTTTCAGTTCCCAGAGAAGCATATTGTTGCCATCCATGATGGAGAATTATTGGCACAGAAGCAAAAGTTTCTACATTATTAATTGTGGTTGGCTTACTCATTAATCCAGCTTCGGCAGGAAAAGGTGGCCGTAATCGAGGCATACCTCGTCTTCCCTCAATAGAAGCAAGTAATGCTGTTTCTTCACCACAAACAAAAGCTCCTGCACCTTTAGCAATTTGTATGGAAAAAGAAAAATCTTTACCCATAATATTATTACCGAGCAACCCCACGGCTGTGGCTTGGGAAATAGCAATCTCTAATCTATGAATCGCTAGTGGATATTCTGCTCGTACATAGATGAACCCTTTGGTTGCTCCTGTAGCATAAGCACAAATAATCATTCCCTCAATTACTTTGTGTGGTTCACCTTCAAGAATACTCCGGTCCATAAACGCCCCAGGATCTCCTTCATCAGCATTACAAATTATATAAGCAACGGGATCAAGAGGATCATTTAAAGAGTTGGCATCAGCCGAAAAAGGAGAAGGAAAATTATTTTGAAGAGCATAATTATATGAGTTAATTTCATTATTTAGGTGTTTTGATGAAAATTTATTTTTTCCCACGTTTCCCTTTGTTAAGTTCCATTTTTTCCCCGTAGGAAAACCTCCACCACCTCTACCGCGTAGTCCAGACTTTGTAATCTCTGAAATTACTTCTTCCGGCTGCATTCCGTTTAAAACTTTTGATAATCCAGCATACGCCCCAGTAGCAATAGCGTCATTAATGTTCTCAGCATCAATCAAACCGCATTTTTCAAGAACCTTTCGCGTTTGTTTACGATAAAAATTCATCTCATATGCAAAGGGGGTATTTTGAAAGACTAGATCCTTGATAATTTCACGGCGTAGAATCGTTTTTTCGATGATCATTTCTACATGACTTGGTTCGACTTGTTTATAAAAAATTTCATGAGGAAATATTTCCAAGATAGGTCCCATTTCACAAAATCCTCTACAACCAGTTTCTACTAATAGAACTTGATTAGACATCCCCTTTTCTTGTAAAACAAGAGAAAATTTCTCCCATAAACTCTGTTCACCAGACGATAAACACCCAGTTCCCTTACATAGAGTAATAATTGCTTGATAGGCAATTGTTTCTTCTTTCCTATAAATAGCGGTTAGTTGCTCAGCAATCTCCTGTTTCCATTTTGGTAAATCAATCAAACCCAGCATATAACAGCAATATTCTTTTATGGGATAACTAATTATATCCTTGATGTTGTTGTTTAATTCTTGCAGAATCGGTTTCATTTTTTTTTCACCTCCTCACAGCTTTCTTAATGAATCCCCATCAGTTGATGAGACAATTAGGATTAGGTTATAAACCAGATAATAATTAGTAAGATCAAGCTCATAGAGCCTGAAAGAAGATATTTAACACCATGTCCTTTATGATAATAAATAATTGAACCTCCAAATATAACACAGAGAAAGAATAAAAAGACAAAAAGAATAATTGGGGGGTTCAATTTGGTGCGAATACGTTCATGAATATTATAAATTATCTTACCTGTTGTTATCTCAATAAAATATAATTCATAATCGAGGTGTTCTTGTCTTTTAAATATAAAATTGCTCTTTTGTTTGTGAGCAGAACATCTTATTTCTATCTCAGGGATTATTACTCTGTTATTCCATCTAAGTTGATCCTTTGAGTAAACTGTTTGTTCGGTATCCCAGTCCACAACCTGATAACCTTGTTCATCACGCAAAAATAATAATAATTCCTGAGCTAACTCATTAGCATAATTACCTTTGAATTCAGAAAAAGTTAAAATCTTTCCGCGAGAAATGTGTTCTATAATACTATTCCAGCTTGGAAAAATATTATTTTCCGCATGTAAAAGACTAATAGAAAACGATAGTAGTATTATACTCGTGAAAAAAGATAGAATTTTTCGCATATTTATATTACCATGCAAAATATTTGATTATCCCGGTATTAACACGCGAAACCCTGTATAATTATTTCTTATGGAAGGTTTGGCACTATTTCGATAATATGTTGCAGCTTGTTCTTTTCCAAAACACCAAGCTCCGCCACGGACAACTTTCAAATCTCCCTTTACCGGTCCTTTGGGATTTAGGTCAGGGCTTTCTTGATAAAATTCAGTATCGAACCAATCATAACACCATTCCAGAATGTTACCACTCATTTCATAAAGTCCTAAATCATTCGAAGCAAAAGATTTAACGGGGAGTAATGAATGCCAGTGTTCGTCATTTTCCGTAAATAAACCATTCGCTAAATGCCGATTGATGTCTTTCCCAGTGGCATATGCAAGTTTTTTTCCCCGAGAGCGAGCAGCAAATTCCCATTCTGCTTCTGTGGGTAGCCTTCCTCCCATCCATTCGCAAAACTTACTTGCCCCGTGCCAACTAACTTCACAAACAGGAAATGAAGCATATGGTTCTTTAACCACATAAACATTATTTTCGAGAACAATGCGTGAAAAGGAAGAATCTGTCTTAATGTAGGAAGATTCAATTTTATTCCTTTCTGAGTTTAAAAAATCACAGTATTGCTGGTTTGTGACTGTTGTTTCTGATATTCGAAAACTATGGACTTGGACTTTATGAACTAAATTAGTGTTATTGATAAAATCTCCCATTAGAAAATTCCCACCAGAGACCTTAACCATTTTAATTTTTGAACGTTTGTTTAGAATTCGTTTCGCTTTTTTTTCAAGCGAATGGTATCTTGGAGAAGGGAAGTATTCATTCATGGCAATAGAAGCTAAATAAACAGGTTCATATTCATTATTTTTTAAATGAAATTGGACACTATTCTCAATGAATTTTAGTAATTCTGCTTTTTTAGTTTGTAAAAATTCGTCAGAAGGAAATTCATAAATTAAATCATTGAGATAAAACAAAGCATTGTTATTTTCGGGGTAAAATAATCTTTTACTCATAACTGCCGAATCAAGCCGACGGCATCGGTATGTATCTACTTTACCATCTCTTTTAATGGTTACATCATCTGTACGAATTACTTTAGGATTTATTGATTTTTTTTGTGTTCTTAATGAAGAGAGGAAGAAGATAATTTGAACGAAAAGTAAAGAAAAAATACTATACCATGCAATAGAAAATAAACGTTTACTGAAAGACTGTTGCTCTAATAATTTTTGTTGTTGAGCAACATATTTTTCACGATTCTTTTGTAGATGATTGCTGAGGATCCAATGGTTATTGAATAGTTCGTCATTATTAGTGTAAACATGTTGTAAATATGGCAAATCGACTAAGGGATCATAGTTTTCGATTAATCCATTTGAAGTTAGATTAATACTCTGTAATTGGGTATTCATCGTTAATTGACTTAGATCAGTAATTCCTCGGTTATTGCTCAGATTGATATGAACTAAATTTGGTAGATTTCTTAAATAAACTAGACTAGAGGTTCGAGTATTTTGTAGATTTAATATTTCCAAGCTGGGCATATTTTGAAATTGTTTTAGATCAACTGACCCTGCACCAGATAAATCTAAACTTCTTAAACCATCTAGTTTATACAAATGTTCTAAATTTATATTACGATTATGATTTCGCATGCTTAATGATACTGTATTGGGAGGTAAAACAGCCAATAGACTCGCATTTCCACTATTAGTTAGAGCAAGATGGAGGTCTTTGTTGGTAAGTTTAGCTAAATCATATTTATCAATGTTTGTATCTTGAATAAGCAAGAAATTAATGTGAGGAGGAATTTTGATGTTTGGACCGGTATGTATCCCCCGGAGTTTATTATTAACATAGACACGGTTATTACGAAGCCCTATTTTTAATCTTTTTTCCCCAGAATATGTCATTTCAAATTCTGTAAAATCACGTCCACGAACCAAAGAAATTAAATCACCTTTTTTTAAAATAATCCTATTACCTAGTTTAGATAAGTCTTGTAGATATGAATTTATAAAGACATTAACATCATTGATATCAGTTTCTATTTCTACGATGTTTTCCACACTCGGAAAATGATCAAAATAATAAAGATTAAAAAAGAAAAGAGAACAGATTAAGAAGATAGTTAATAAGAGCAAAAGAAAACGACGTTGAATTGATTTATTATTGATCACACTAGGTTTTATATTTGTTAGTTTAAATAATTTTGTCCCAAGAGGAATTTTTTTTTGGATGATTAATTCATTTAAATCGCTAATAATTGTTTCAAAACTATGATAACGATCATCAAAATAGTATTGGAGACATTTCTTGATAACCCTATTCAGTCTTGAATTGCTATCAATGATATGGGTTGGTATCCGATAACTAATTCTCCCGGAACCAGTCGTATCTTTTTCAAACGGATACTTACCATAGAATAATTCGTAAAGTACAACGCCATATGCAAAAATATCTCTGGCAAAAGCTTTCTCCTCATTATGGCGAGACTCCGGTGGACAATAATCTTTATTCCCTACAAAAAGTTCATTTTCGCGAAAATTTTGAATAATAGAAGAATAACCATAATCTAATAAATATAATTTATTCTTGGAGTTGATAAAGATTGTATCAGGGCTAATGTGACAATGTTCAATTCCATTTTGTTGAAAGCTACTTAATGCTTCAGCTAATTGGTATGCATAAAGAATTTTATCCTTGTAATCAAGCGATTGATCGAGAATTGAACGAAGGTTTTTGGATTCAATAAACTCCATTTCCAGATACATATATTCTTTTTCATAAATTTTAAAAAAAGCAGGAATACAAGGAAGTTGAAGAGCTTTATAGTGTTTTGCTTCTGCACGAGCAATATCCTTGCCGGTTTTTAATTCATTGGTTAATCCAAAAACCTTCAGCATACGGTATTCGTTTGAAACATCATCTTGAGCCTTAAAAAAGACTGAAAAATCATTTTCTCCAATGCGACTAATCAATTTAAACCTGTTGTCTAATATATCCCCCAGCGAAGGATAAGACCTCTGAACTCCTACTTCATCGCCTATTGCAGACATAGTTTTCCTCTTCTCGCACGATGCGACCCACTTTTTTGAGATTATTTATGCGATCTATGATGACTTTTAGTGGAAAAAAACAGAAGTCTTTAAAAGAGTCTAAATGTTTTAACGATCTATCTCCTTAAAAACCAAAACATCATTGTGAATAACAACATTTCTGCTTATTAACTCATGAATTCATCATTTTTTAACGAATGTCATTTATTTGAAGATATATTTTTTGTAAAGGGTTTTTTTCAAGTTTTCTAAAAAATTATTCATTTTTTTTCATTCTTTTTTAAAGGGGGGGCATAAAGCTTCATTATTTTTATACACGTTACATCTATTTATGTATTAACTCTTTATATCAATATATAGTCCATTATAAAGTTAGATAAAAAAGTCCAAAACCTGCGAAAAAGCACATAATGTTTCATTTAAAACGAACTAAAGTTTCATCAAAACGAGCAGTCTGGAAACCTAAAGGCATGGGATGTACATTGATGGGTCGACGGTTCAAAAGGTGAATCGAAACCCTTAGATACCAGTGCTAAAGTGCTGTATTCAGGCGAATTACCGCGAAAAAACTGCGAAAATTAGGAGGATTTTTAGGTGACCAAATAATATCTCAAAAATACCTCATTAAATAAATTAGGAAGCTACAAAGTTGACAGAAATCGCCGACCATGATGGGTAGATATCTTTTATTTGATGGTAAGAATAATGCAGTTCCTTTTCTCTCGTCATGCATTGACAAGCAAATTATCGAGAACCCTACTTTATCAAATAGCTCTAAAAACGAAATAAAAATACATCGTCTCCAAACACCATTCAAAAAACAGAGCGGGATGATGCAAAAATTTTGTATTTGAATAGAAAAACAGCAAAAATGAATAATATATTGAAGCAAAGTGTAAAATAACATCTGATGGTTATTTTGTATTGAAAGGAAGTTATATCTCGCTTTCAGCTACAGATAATATTGGTGATAATATAGTTAAAGCCAGAAATGAAGCAAATATTGACGAAAATGGTATTTTGCTCGATGATGTATTTTTTGCTAAACCATCACAAGCATCTCAGTTTGTTATAGGAAACTCATCAAACGGATGGAAAGAGCGGAAAACTGAAGATAGCAGAACATTAGCTGAAATAAAACCTAAGCAAGAGTTGTTATATGAATTAATATATGAGGTGAAATGAAAGATTTTACAGACTACATAAAAGAAGTCAATCAGCTGTATCAGGCAGATAACGCCACGGAGCATAGCTATAGACATGTTTTATTGTCTTTAATCAAAACCATTTTATCAAAAAGCTCGTCTCTGCAAATTGTAAATGAACCACGTCGAATAGACTGCGGAGCGCCTGACTATATCATCACCAGAGCAAATATTCCTGTTTGTTATATTGAGGCAAAAGATATAGGCATTGACCTGAATAGTAAGCAGAACAAAGCTCAATTTGA
>JGI24702J35022_10002387_pt1 | contig 11488 bp, 28 predicted proteins | sample TergutTh196P4_FD_35022 | JGI IMG/M metagenome (IMG submission 35022)
TCGGCAGGCGCTTCCTCGGCGGGCGCTGCGGGTTCTTCGGCCTCGTCGGCCGGCGCGTCCAGCACGGCCACGAAGCCGCCGTTGCCGTCGGGCTCCCAATGGTGGCCGACCGGGCACAGATCATCCGGGACGCCGGGTTCACCGAGTTCGCCCACGGCGTCGGGGCCGCAGGGCGTACCAATCTCGATCTTACAGCACAGCCCGCGCCGTGTGCACTCATGGCGCAGATTTTCCTCCGCGATGCCGAGGGGGTCTGCATCGTCAGGCCCGCCAGGCACGTCTTCCGTATCCAGCAGTATGGCCACGCCGCCCTGCAGTTCCACGACCTGCCCGGCCTTCAGGTCACTGAGGGCCACAACGCGCAGCGGGTTGAGTTCCTCCACGGTGACATCCAGGCTGTCGGGTTCCAGTATCGCCGGTTCGTCTGCCCATTTGGGCTTTGCCGCCGCGAGCGCGTCTTCGATGTAGTTAATCAGCACATCCAGCTTGATGCGGCCCTTGAGGTTATCCGGGATCATTTCCATGACTTTGAGTAGGACGCTGGACAGCTTCACCTCGCCGGTGCCGTTGTCGCCGCCGTATTCGCGCTGGGCGTCCGTGACGAGGCCGAACAGGCAGACGTTGAGGATCGCCTTGAAGCGCTGCCAGGCTAGGGCCTCCTCGCCGTCGGCCTCCTGGGCGTCCACGATGCCCTGCTTCTTGCGCCGGTATTCGTGGATGACGAACCACGCGCCCAAGGCCAGGGCGATCAGGGGGGTGATGTAGCCGAAAATGGTTTGCAGGAATTCCATGGGGATGCCTTCTTTCTATGTTTTGATTCCACGCCCGTGCGCGGTTAGGTTACAAGGGAAGGCCAAGGGCCCAGAACACGGGCCAGAACAGCACGGCCAGGGCAGTGAAAAACGGGACGGCCAGCATGGAGCCGACGGCGGTCATGAGGTTCATGGGGTATCTCCTTTCGTGCTTTGTCGTATAATTTCCTCAAGGGGCGAAAGTCGCTGTTTCAGCTGCAACGCCTCTTTCTTTGCCGCGTCGCGTTCGGTCTTCAGCTTTTTGTTGTCGCCCAGGGCGGCGGCCAGCTGCTCCCGCGCCTGAAGTAATTCCTCCGAGGGGGCTTGCACCATCGCCTGCAGTTTGATCTCGTTTTCGGCCTTGGCCTTGTCAGAGTAAAACCCGATGGCGGCAATAACAGCGCCGCTCCATAGGCCGCCGATCACGGTGATCGCAATGCCCAGTTGATCCACGGCCAGCCAAGCGCACAGCACCATGCTCACCACGGAAATAGCCAGCGACGCGGTAACGATAGTCCAAAGCAAGACCTTACTCGTCTCGCGGCGTTTCTTCTCGAACACGAACAACACCTCCCCATGGATTTGCGCCCGGCGGCAATTGCACGGGCGGCCTGATATAACGGTGCCGGAACCATGCCCCGGCTGCGAACAGCGCCGCGCCGAAAAGTGCGCAGGCCATCCCGGCGATCAGCTCGTTCATTTCACAAACACCCCAATCAAAGCGGCCACACCGCCTGCTATAAGGGCGGTAATAATCGCGTTAACAACTTTGTCCCACAGCCCGCCGGGGCGCGCCTGGATGCCTGTGAGAGCGTCCTCCAGCTTACGAAGGGTCAAGTTCAAATGGTCGAGGGTCTGCTCCATCTTGCCTTGCGTGACAGCAAAAGCCCTCTGCTCCCGGAAAAGTTCTTCGATATTGTCCTCAACCTTCGCGAGGCGGCGTTCTGTATCGTCCATGTTTGTCACTCCTTCGTTTTCTCCAAATTCCCGATGTCACACCAGGTTTTGATCTCCGTGAGCAGGACGCATTGTTTGCCGCCGCGCCCCATGGGCTGCTCACTGCCCACCGTGTAAACCTTGTCGCCCACCCAGGCGGGTATTTTGGCTATGCCGGGGTAGTTACCCGTTACAGCCGGTCATGAGGTAGGGGGTCATACCTTCCGGCATATCCCCGGTGCCCACCTGCGCGCGGGTAAAGCGAAGCGTCCCCTTTGTGGCAAGAATTTTTGCTGCCAGGGCCTCGCCCTGTTGGGTGATATAGGATGCGTCGTTGCCGATTACGGTGTAGTCGTATTCTGCCATGAGGCTTGATCCTCCTCCGTTGCGGTATTCACGCCGAGGCGCACATAGGTGCTCACTGCGGTGTTCAGATATAGGGTTTGGTGAAACTCGTGTTTCACGCGCAGGAACAGGCGCATCCCCACCCCAGCGGCGACGATGCGTTTCATGACGCGGGCGATCAGTTGGATGATCTCCATATGGTATTCGTCAATGATCACCTGGTCGACGTAAATCCAGACCTTGGCGGGGAAGACCTCGGCAAGGTCGATCTCCTCGGCAGGGACACCGAGCAGTTCAGACGCGGCGCAGATCACGGTGTCGATGTCGCCGCCCGAGAGCTGGGCCAGCATCTTCACCTTGATCAGCAGCCGGTAGTAATCGTCGTCAGTGCCGTTGCGGTATACCCCAAAATTTGCGCCGTAGCGGTCGAGAACGGCCCCCTGCGCGTTGTCGAGGTTATCCCATAGCTTCACCCGTTCCGCGTGCTCATGGGTCATCTGGAGGCCCCAAGAGAACAAGGAAAAGAGTTTGCCGATGTTCGTCTCCATCGGCAGGCCTTGCTTGGCGTTCAGGACGTCCGTCCGGGTATGGGGGCTGGTGAGCATATCCAGCATTGTGTACAGCAGATTATCAAGGGCCATCGAATACCACCCTCTCCGTGTCGCACACCGCCTTTTGCCTGGTGCTCACCTCGATGTTCTGATAGCTCCATGTGTCGCCGTCGGTGCCTATCTTCATCTCGAAGTCCAGCACGCCGGGCACGGTATAGACCACATCGGGCAGCCGCTTGTAGTAGACGTCCACGCCAATGGACAAACCGCCCGCCGCGCTGCCGCCGATGTAGTTCACCATGGCCTGCTTGATCAGGTCGGTGCCGTTGAGAGGGAACACGCTGGGGTCTGTCACCAGGCCCCATATCCTCACCCAAACCGGCACCAAATCCGGGCGGTTGAAGCGGATGTCATAAAAGTGGTTGCCGCTGTCGGATAGCACCGGCACCTCGACCGTGCCGATGGTCTGAATGCCCGCAGCCTTGCGCCGGAAGATGGCCCGCGCCACGGATGTATCCTGGCCGCCATGCACTACGGCCTCAATGCTGTGCGGGGTTAGGCCGTAGATGTCGGTTTCGTCGGTGTCGTTCTCGTATACCTCAGCGGAAAGGACGCCGTCCACGGTGAGGATTTCGGCGCGGATCGCATCGGCGTTCACGCCCCCGGCAAAGTCCACGGATTTGTAATATCGCTTGCGGTATTCCGGCGTGTTCTCGCGGTCGCGCCCGCCTATGAATTCATCCCCGTTTGTGACCTTCTCCAGGCCGTCCAGCGGGGTGACGATATTCTTGATGGTGCCAGCCGGGGTGTTGCCGTCCGGCCCGGTCGTAACGCACTGCGCGGGCACTGTGACGCTGCCGCCGTCGATGATGCCATTCTTCAAGACGACATACTGTATACCGGCGTTGGTCGCGGCCAGAAACCCGGCGGGCACGGCCACGCCGTCGGTGCCGGTGATCGTCAGGTAGCCGTTCGCCTTTTGGGAGGGTAATACCCACAGCCCGATGGAGCGCCCGATGTTGAACAGCGAATGCCCCACGGCGGTGTCAACGAACCGGGAGTTATATACATCTTCCAGGGTTGCGAAGACCAGGCTCAGGGCCCAGGCGAATATGCGCAGGAACATCCCCAGGGGAGCGCGGCGGCGGCTTCATCCGGGGGCACAGGGTCGAACAGGGTATTACGCAGGGCGTCGAGGTCGGATTTGCTTGACATGTTGGTTCCTCCCGTTCATTGGGGCTTGACAGCCCTATTTTTGTGTGATAAAATGGTGTTGTTGGTTCCGGGTATCACGTTGGTTCCGTGGTTCCGGCCCGCCGCCGTCAGTTTGGTTCACTGGCGGCGGCTTTTTTATGCCCGCCGCAGAGGTTGAGGCTGTCGATACATCCGCTTACCTTGCCCAAGGTGGCCATGCAGGCGTCAAACTCGGCGCGCTCGTCAGCGTCGATCACGCCGTCCAGCGCGATGCATTCGAGTGTCTGCACAATCACCGCAAGCTGCGCGGCCAGGTAGTGCATATTCAATACCGCCTGCGGCAGGGGCATGAGGGTCGCCTGCTTGCCGGTGCGCTGGCCGATGGGGCAGGCCGCGCAATACTGCCCGAGCAGCCAGGGGGCGTTGTAGCTGTCGGCGTAAACGAGGATGTCCTCCGGCGCGGGGATCACCTCGCCACGCTCGTGCTTTCCCTGGGCGTCCGGCCCAAACGGGACATTGTAGGCTGCTGCCTCCCGGCTGGCATATCCGGCCTGTTTTCGTGCATCCGCGATACATATTTGGGGTTGCTTTATGGCTGTCGTGGTCATTCCGTTCACCTCCAATCCGTGCTATAATTCATCGTTTCAGGGGTCGAAGGACGGGTTTGGCGCTTTACACCAGAACGCCGTCCTGCTTCCAGGCCTCGTAGCGGGCGTTGCAATCCTCCTCGTAGGCCTCCTGCGTTTGCTGCTCGTGCAGCTCCCAGCCCTCCACGGGCACCAGGCACTCGTCGTGAACAATCGGCGCGTTCCTGTCGCTTCCCAGGCGGTAGATGTCGTCGCAGGCATAAATCTTGAGCTTGCAGATATCGCAGGTGCCCACGCAGGGGTTTTCGTCGTACATCAAGACGCGCCTCCTTGTTCGGCCTCCAGCCGTTCCCGCCATGCCCTCACATGGTCGGCCAGCCTGGTCAGGTGGCGGTTCTCCCAGGCGATCAGCCGCTTGGCGTTGAACGCCCCGACGATGATGGCAGCCCCGAACAGACACAGGAGGGCGGTGAGAATTATATGTCCTATCATGCGGGGCCCTCCTGTTCGTCGGTGGCCACGGCGGCGGCGATCCCGGCGTTGATCCAGCCCATGATCCTTTCGATGGGGGCACCGTAGTTCACGGCGCAGTCGAGTATCTCCCGCTGCACTGCCTCGGCCAAGTCGTGCAGTTCGACCATTTTACGCATTGGCGTACCCCTCCATTCCGGCCATTGAGGCCTCGGCCTGGGCGTCCAGCCACGCGAAGAACTTCTCGCTGCGGACGTACTTCTTCTTCCCGAGATGGATCACCGGCAGGTCGGCGCGGTTCATGATTTCGCGGGCCCTGTCGCGGCCAATGCCGAGGCCCTGGATGTCCTTGACGCACATCAGCTCGGGGATCGGAGCGCGCGCGGGGGCCGCGAGGGTTATAGTTTGGCTCATGCGGATTCCCTCGCTTTCTTGGCAATTTGCGGCGCAGGGTTCGTGTCCATATAGGCCCTAACCTTTTCCTCCACCGCTTCGCTGATGCGCTTCCGGCGCATGATTTGGCCGAGATATCCGGGCGTTATGCCGACAGCCGCCGCCAACGCGGCCTGCGACACGTCCGTCAAACCCAAGTAGACTTTTACCTCTCGGCCAAACGGGGTCAGTTCGTACTTCAAGGGGGCAACTCCTTTCTCTGCAAAATAGTCTTGCATTGCGGTCTATAATGTGATACAATTTAGGAACTAGGCCGTCTCTGCGTCCAGTTCCACCACGCCGGACACCTCGGCCTCGTCGGCGTACTTCAGGGTAGCGTTGAGGGTCAGGCTGTTCTTCATGGTGATCACCACCGCGTGGGTGTCGTCGATGTTCGCCGCCGATTTCTTCAGCCTGCCCTGCGCCGCCAGCTTCCCGCCGAGGACAAAGAACTGGAACAGCTCGTCGGCCTTGTAGCTTTCGTCACCGGCCTCGGCCTGTGCTTTCCAGGGCGGCAGTTGGGCGATGATGTTCTCCACGCTCTGGCGGCTGCGCTCGCGCACGGCGTCCTTGCAGTGGCATTTGCCCGTGGTGCTGGTCTGGCCGCAGAACTTGCAGGTGTAGAAGTTGTTGCCGCCCCCCTCGTCGTCATCGGCGGGCGCGCCGAGTACGATCAGGCCGGTTTCGTCGGATTGTACGGGGCCCTCCGGGCGACCAGCTTTTTGCCAACACGTAACACAGAGGAACATGTTGAGTTCGGGGTTGTAGGTGCGATCTTCCATCGCCAGTTCATTCGGCGAGGTGTTGGGGTCTTCGTTTTCCGTGGTAAACTCGTCGAGTTCCTCCGGGGTCTTGCCGCAGCCCTTGCAGCGGGGCGCGGGCAGCGCTTCGGATTCGGGCGGGGACGCGGGTTTCTGGCAGTCGCAGGCCTCGCCGGGGTCGAGGTGCGAGTGGCAGTAGGGGCATTCGGTGTACTGCATTGGTTACGCTCCTTTCTCGTTATCGGGTTGTTTCTTGCGGATATACATGCCGTCGGTCATCAGGAAAATCTCCACATCATCGCCGGTCGCGATGCCGAGCTCCCGGCGGTACTCAGCGGGGAGGGTGACACGCCCAACGGCCCCCTCGACGGCGCGCACGACGCCGCGCATGGTATCCTTGGGAATATCAGCAAAGGACTTCGGAACGTCTTTCACTTGGGTCACCTCCTTTCAGGTGGTTTGTGGCCGTTCGGTCATCAGGACTTGCGCAGGCGGCGGCGCTCCAGCTTCTCGGCACAGGCCTGCGCGTCTTTCAGCCGGGGGAACAACGGGTAGCGCGGCGCAAATTCGATTTGCACGAAGCCGCCGGTCGTCGCGCCGCTGTTGTCCGTCACGGTTGCGTCCCAGGCCAGCAGCTTCCAGCGCGTCGGCCCCAGGCGCTCGATGTGGTAGCGCAGCATTTTTCCCTCGTCGTCGAGCCCGGTTGTGATGTAGGCCGCTGTGCCGTTCTGGTTGAGGCCCTTCGTGGGGGTACGCAGCCAGGTCATCTTCTCTTTCATGTGGTTTCACCTCCTTCCGTTGAGGGCTTGCGCGGCGGCATTTTCATTGCGTTGGCGCGGTCTTGCAGCTTCTTGAAAACCTCGCGCATTTCATAGACACTCGCGTTTTCGGCATTGAGCAGGTCTTGTACCTGGTCGGCCAAGCGGCGAAGCCGTTCATGGAAATCTGGCATAAAATCATCCTTTCGATTGGGGGTATACGCATGGACACGAAGCACGACAAGGCAGGTATGGGGTTTTATGTTGAGCCGGTTCAGCTGGCGCACGACCTGACTATGTTGCAGCTGTCGAAGTTGCCAAGCCTGAACGCGGAAAGCGGGAGCGACGAATTTTACAATGCCTATACCGCGTTGCTCCGGGACTTTACCGTGCTCATTGATGATCGCACTCGGTATGATTCATCGTTTCAGCGGAAAGAAGAATCAGCGCGTCCTTGGCGGGCCGCGATGAAGCGTTGCGTCGAAGAACTCCAATCGCTTCTTCAAGCAAGCGAATGACGTAGCATGTCGTGAGGTTGCCTTTTTCCGGCTCCGTCATGTCGTGGATAATCAGTTGGAGTATCTTCCTGATGACGGCCTGTCGTTCTAGACGGAGCGCTTCAAGCCCCTCCTTGCTATACCTTTCGATTTGCTGGTTGGTCACTTCCATGGTTGGCTCCTTTCTAATTGCCTAGAACCGTGCTCGTAGGCTCGAGGGAATTTGTCCGGCTCTGTATAGTCCGACCAGATACCAGTCGTCGCTGTGCTCCACTCGGGTTTCGCGCCACGCGCCATCATGTCGGACTTCCAGGGATTCGCCGCAGTGGAAATGATGCCTACCGTCACATTCACGCTCATCGTTGACGTACAGGCGGTCTGCTTCTTGGTCGTAGCGAAGTGTACCTTCGAGCTTTCTCATATGGCTTCACCTCCTTTCTGCGGCTTCCCGCTACCGCTTCCCCTCTGCGGCTTCCCCGTCCTTGGGCGGTTGGCGATGGTTCGGCGGTTTCGGCTGGTTGCGATCCAGTTCTCGTCAGGCGGAAATCAATGCTCTTAATCCACGTCAAAAGGTCTTGAGGTATCGCCAAGTTCAATTTCCAGGGTTTCAAATGTCTTTTTGATTGCGTCATACGCAGCTCGCGCGGGAGCGTAGTCCCGGCTAAAATGCAATTCACTTTTGTCGCGACAATCCTTCCCGCTTAGCTCAACGGTGTACCAATTCATGCCTTCACTGTGATTGCTAAGCAAATGCAGATCGCCATAATCGGCAATGGTTCTTACTTTTGGCATGATGTCCTCCTCTTGTTCTCCTCTACGGTTTCGGCCCGTAGCCAGCGGTCACTCATTCAGGTGGGGTTAGGCGTTCTTTCGCGCTTGCAGTTCGGCGCGATAGGCTTCGTTGCTGGCTTGAATTCGATCTTTTTCATCGTCAGGCAACGCGCTCCATTCCAAGTCTCTGACTTGAAGATGCAGGCGGCGCACGAAGTCGTGTAACTCCTCAAGGGCGGCCTCCACCGGCGTCATTGTTTCCTCGCCATCCGTGCCGTCAAACCGGGCCCTGATTGCCTCGTATTCGGCCCAGGTGATCTCGCCGTAGCCATATGCCTCGTGGGCTTCATCCACGCTTTCGTAGAGACTCAACGTCTTTGCCCTGTCCAAGCGTTTCAGTTCTTCCCTATCGGCCTTACGCTGGAGGACATCGAGGGGGCCTTTCAATCGGGCCAGCAGTTCTTTTCGCCAGTCAATTTCGAGCTTGATATCGTCGGTCATGTGCTTTTGCTCCTTTCGTTGACAGGAGCGCTCGCTTCGATGTGTAGGCCATCGCCTTCCAGGTGGGCCGTCGTCACGCGCTCGTCGCTGATGATCGCCTTGATCACGGCAGACGGCGCGGACTTGATGACCAGGCCGCTTTCGCACATACCTCCTCTTGTGTGGCCGAAAGACACGACCACCGGCGCGGTGTCCTCGCTGAGTTCCATGATACGGAGCAGGACTTCTTGAATTGTGGAATTGTATTTTTTCATGGGGTTCTCCTTTCTCATCAGGCGGGTTGGTAGTCATATCCTCCAGCCGTGCATCTTGCCTCGAAAACCTCCTGCGCCTCACCTCGCGAGCAGCAGATGCGTTCCCAGCAACCCGAATCGTCCAGGAGGAGCCAGTTTTGCCGCTTAAAGTCCCGAGCAACGACATAAGGGGCGAGGAGGCTATCGCGCCTCAAAATATGCAGGGTGTGCCCATCGGGGCGCGAGGCGTGGCAGAGTTCCTCTGTGCTTATCGGCATGCAGTTCTCCTTTTCTCAGGCTTGGGTTATATCCCCAAGCACACGGTCAAGTATGGCGGCGGGTTTTTGGTAGTCGGTTCTACTTGCGGCCATTCGACGCTTTCGCCGCGCCGGGCCAGTTCATCGGCGATCTCCTTTTGCGAGCACGTAGCCGATATCGGGCAAGACACCATCCCATTTCCAAGGCTCCAGTAGGCGTTACGCAGTGCATTCGCGCTGGCGGTTCTGAGTTTGTGCATGTCGTTGGTTCCTTTCTATCTCTGGCCGGGGCGGGTTAGGCCCCGGCGGTCATCTGGTCGTACAGCTTGGCTTTCAGGTGGACGATCTCCAGCTCCAGTGCATCCTCTCTCTCACCGGAGTCGTGCAGTTGCTGGAAATAGCCATCGCGTTCTGCCTGTACAGCTTCGAACTTTTCACGAGAATCCCGCTCCCGTGCCAGCGAACCCTCGAGCCGATCCAGCGCTTCGGCCTTAACCGCTACCGCGCTTGCGGCCTCTTGGGCGACTTCGTTGAGCCGCTGTTTGGTTTTGGCGTGTTCCGCCTGTTCCAGCTCCAGCCGCCCCTTCAGGCTGAAAGCCGCGTCGCTGTCGATATTGAACTCTGCGTCCTCGAAACATCCCTCGAAAGCCGTGCCGATGTAGCTGTTTTCGCCCAGACCCTCGACGATCTTGCGGATTTTGGCCAGCGCGTCGCGCTCCTGCTGTTTGGTGGTCATGGTGTTGGTTCCCCTTTCTCGTCGTTGGTTCCGCTTCTGTGTGGAGTTGGTGTCTGCTATGGTGGTCTGCTGTTGGGTACATGAACAGTATAATCCAGTTTAGTCCAGTTGTCAAGTGTTTTATCCAGTTACAATTGTTAATTTTTTGTGAATGAAAGGGATTGCCGTGGCAACCACATTATTTTATCAGCGTGTAGAGCGCCTGTGCATCGAGCAAGGAATCTCCGTTAATGCGCTTGCAATCAAGCTTGGCCTTAGCGCATCAACTGCTACAGGATGGCGAGAAGGTTCTGTCCCGCGTATTGGAACGCTAAAAAAGATCGCAGATTGTTTTGGCGTAACCGTGTCCTATCTTCGCGGGGACACCCATGATCCGCAAGTCGAGATGTATCCTGCTGGCCCGGACAAGGTACGGGAACAGGAAGAACGAACGGAAGCGCAGCTACAGGAAAACCTCAGATGGCTCGTAGAGGCAACAAAAAAGGCCCCCGCCGAAGCGGGGGCCGGGGGCCTGAGTGAATGGGAACGGCGTTTTCTGGATGAACTCCGGGGATTGCCGGATGAAGGAAAGGCTCGCCTGCTAGAACAAGCTGAACTGCTAAAACTGAAATACAAGGGGGAACCTAACCAATGAAAAGTCCACTGCACGGTAAAGCTCTCGCTGAAGAACTAATGAAACGCATTATCCCACAGATGGAGGATACCATCAATATTGTTTCGGATCGCTCTACCGCACCGTTCACTTCTCGTCAACTCGAGGACATTGCGGCAATAGCTCGAACGGTGGCGATTCTTGCAGTGATGGAATATGAGGACATTGTGCGCAGTGGTCAGGGTGAAGACGGCTTACAAGAATGCAGCGCAAATAAAGCCGTGCGTCCTGTATGTCTTTTTCGGCGGCGGTCATCTCGGCATCGTTCATGACTTAAGCTCCTTTCATGTTGGGGATCAATTCAATCCCATAGTCAGCCGCAATGGACAAGGCTTTGGTCACAAGCTCCGCCCTGCCCTCTATGGGCAATTTGGAATAGGCGGTCTCAATCTGCTCATCAAGCGACTGCCCGCCCGTGTTCTTATGGGTTACATCCATCGTATATTGTTCCTTTCTCTGTCGCTTTTCGGTGTTGTTGTCGGTCTATGTGAGAAGGAACGTCCCTTTGGAATATTCTAGCATATTGCAGCGATAAAGTAAACAGTAATTGTCAATATTCGCTGATGTTCAACAAATTACCTGATTATGTTATTTATAGCGGGGAGGGCGTGCTTTACGGAAGGAACTGCGCTGCAGGGCGGGTTGAAAAAATACATACCCTCGAATAAAGAACAATGCTCGACCACTGACGTGCAATGTTCTGTTTGCGGCGACTGGTTCTGGTATCGCCAAACCGTGGAAGGCATATGCATGGTTTGCCTGTTGCTGTATCCTGACTTCAGGCTAAATATTTGGTTCGGTGAATCAAAATCAAAGAAATACCAGAAAGCACTAAACACTTTCAAGGGTATCATTCGCAAACTGGAGCGCGATGATGAGTATAATCCCGATAGCTTTTTATCCCTAAATGGCCAAGAGGTGCTTTTTTGCAGAAGACGGCTACGCAATTTGATTAACATAGCAGGCAGCTGGAAATACTTCAAGCTGCAAATCTGCAAGGTATGGATTGACAACT
>JGI24702J35022_10002388_pt1 | contig 11487 bp, 8 predicted proteins | sample TergutTh196P4_FD_35022 | JGI IMG/M metagenome (IMG submission 35022)
CCGCATACTGTTCCTGCGCTTAGATGTTCCATCATATCATCAATATTTACAATGCCATCTTTATGTATGGCCTCTCTTATTTCAACATCTGTTATATTCATACAGTGGCATATAATCTCACCTGACGGTTCGTCTTCAACTAAAGGTTTCTCCCCTCTGTAATCCGCTATTGCATTGATTAAAGCCTCAGAGCCCATAACAGAACAGTGTATTTTTTGGTCGGGAAGGCCTCCAAGATATTCAACTATATCGCTGTTTTTAATCCTTTCGGCCTCTTCTATTGTTTTTCCTTTTATCATCTCTGTAAGCGCAGATGAAGATGCTATTGCGCTGCCGCACCCAAAAGTCTCAAACTTAGAATCTGTAATTATCCCGTCAGATACTTTAATGTATAGGGTCAGAGCATCACCGCATACTACGCTGCCTACATGTCCTACTCCGTCGGCATCATCTATTTTGCCGACATTTTTAGGATTTGTATATAATTCTTTAACTTTTTCAGTATATTCCCACATATTAGTTACCTCTTTAAATTAGTATTAGCTATCTAATAAAAGATACTATAACTATTTATAAATTTATGATAATCTTTCAATATTTTATTTAAAAAAGTTATCTCCTTGTATGAGTCAACTCAATTATTGATATTTTTTTATTTAGAAACTCTGCCTCATAAAAGATTCATTTGCTTTTTTTATAATCAGGAAGGCTATCGGTATATGTATATCCGTCAATGCGTCTTTTTTTCTGCATCTCACTCCACAGATTAAAGCCGTTCTCCTTTAAGTATATGTTATCCTCTTCAAGTATGGGATAGATTTTAAACACATTATTAAATTCTTTACAGGGATAATCTTCACAAAATGCACATGCTTCAACATTTTTCTCTTTGGCGCAGATTCTAATCTTACAGTAGGGATTCCCTCCATCTGCTTTGCAGCACTTACACCCATCATCATCTACTATATGATTTAAAAAATTCCAAAAAGTATCAAAATCCGGAATCGAATGTCCGAATTTTTCATAACCTATTTTCTTCATGTTGCTACGCAACGCTTTTGCTGCCGGACCTACATAGATTGTTTGATAACAATTTAGGCAGCATATACCGCAGTAAGCATAATATTTACTATCCAGAATCTCATTCTCCATAATCTCATTCTCCTTTCTTATTTTAACAAAATCACTTATACGGGCAGACCTATGTGTCTGCCCTATATAATCTTATCTCATCCCATAAATGCAAAGTTAAGGTTTCTACCCAAATCGCCGAATCTATGTGAGAAAAAATCTACATGGTTAATTCTATTACATATCTTTGTATTGTAAATGTTATCATTTTTTATGCCGGATTTTTTTAATGAGTCCTCAACTGCGGCCCATAGATCAACATACAATTTATTATCTCTATTGATTCTGTTTGCAGGAAAAAGATTCGCAACATCATCATTAACCTCATAAGATTCCGGACCTATAGACGGAAGTATAAATGCCTTTATATCTAACGGATTTGAAGCATACTTATCAATCATCTCTATTATACATTTACCTGCAATATTAAGCACAGAACCTTTCCATCCCGAATGTACTGCGCCGAGTATCTTCTGTTTTTGGTCATACAAAAATACAGGCACACAATCGGCTGTTCTGATTACAAGAAGAACTCCTCGCAAGTTTGTCAGCAATCCATCACCATCTCCGATAAACGGAAGGTCTTCTATTGGATTATCAACAACATGTATAATCCGGTCGCTATGAATCTGATTAAGCATAATGATATTTTTTGAATCAACACCTGTTATGCTATTCAGAATTTTTTTCTCCTCTTCTCTGATCTTGCTATTCGGCAATTGATAATCTACAAAATTGATCTCTCTCCCTACAACTCCGGCATGAAGATCATCTGAGGTAGATACTATATAACTACCAGTTTTAGCTTTTAAAATTTTTTCCATTCTTGTACCACTTATGTATATGTTAAATAAGTATAGTCATATATTCTTTTCCTTTTTTCCCTTCCTCCTGACAACCAATTTTGAAATTAAAATTGAAATTTCAAATATAATCATCAGCGGTATTGCAACCAATGCTTGAGAAAAAGGATCTATCTGCGGAGTAATAATCGCCGCAATTATCCATATAATTACAATTGCATGCCTTCTTTTTTTGCTCAGCATTGCAGGAGTAATAATTCCCATACGCGTTAATACAAAAACAATTACAGGTGTTTCAAAAAAGAAACCCATTACTAAACTGAAAAAAATTATAAAACCGAGATAACTATCCGCGCCTATTGTAGTCTTAAAATATGAAGAGATAAAACCTATCATAATATCAATTGCCTGAGGAAGGAAGAAAAAAAATGTAAATGCCACTCCTCCATAAAATAGAAAAATTGCAATGGCGATTGTCAGGCCTGATGATAATTTACTGCTCTTAGGCATTGCAGGAGAGAATATACTCCATATCTGATATATAATCAAAGGTATGAGTACAAAGAACGCTGCTGCTGCCGAGATTTTAAATCTCAGCATAAATCCGCCCATTAAAGTAAAAATATTAAGCTTATTACCTGTTGCAAGAAAGGGCTTATTTATATAATCGAGCATTATATCAGAAAAAGAAAATGCGACAAAAATTAATATAACAAAGAGAATTGCAGTAACTATAATTTTAGATCTGAGTCTATCGAGATAACCTATAAAATCTATGGAAGATAGAGAATCTATAAATCCTCCGGACGGAGAATCATCTGTCTCTACGGTTTGGGGAGAATCTTGTAGAGACGGATAATTATCTGTTCCGGCTTTCTTTTTAGGAACAGATTTTTCTTTAGGAACAGATTTTTCTTTAGGAACAGATTTTTCTTTAGGAACAGATTTTTCTTTAGGAACAGATTTTTCTTTAGGAACAGATTTTTCTTTAGGAGCAGATTTTTCTTTAGGAACAGATTTTTCTTTAGGAACGGATTTCTTTTTAGGAACAGATATTTCTTTGGGAGCGGACTTTGTTTTAGTAGCAGCTCTTTTTTTTACAGATAGTTTTTTATCATCATCTTTCTTCAAGATTTTTACCGGACATTATATTTAATATGTGAAGTAAGTCATAGAAAAAATATACTTTCTGTCAAGATAAAATGTTAGCGATATGATTTATGTGATTATGATAATCTTTATGAAGCACCAAAATAACAAAACATCTATTTTCTTTTAGGTTACACGTTTTCCGTTTCAAAGATATTTTTCCGTAAGCCTGTAGATTATTGAATCTGCATAGTAAATTCCATTCTTTGATAAAAAATATCTTTCATTCTCGTGATTTATCATATCCTCAGAGATAAGTCTGTTTAATTCTAAAATAATAGATTGTGGTATGGGAATTGATGTTACTGACTTAAATTCATCGGAGCTAAAACCGATTTTTCTCCTGAGAGAGGTCATAACAAATTCAACAATCCTGTTATTCTCATTAGGAATATCAATATCATACTTAAACTCTGCGCTCTTAATATAATCGGATATACTCATTCTATTTGAATATCTTTTGCCGCTAACAAATGAATGAGCGCCTGAACCGAATCCGTAGTATGGAGTAAAATCCCAATACTTTGAATTATGCCTTGCTTCGAATCCCGCCAGCGCATAGTTGGATATTTCATAATGATTATAACCTCTTTCAGTCAAAAAATCCATGGCAATCCTCCACAGAGCAACCTGCATGCTTTCAAAATCATCATCAGGATAAAATCTCTTACCAAGGGGAGTATCTTCATCAACCGATAACAGGTAGAGAGAAATATGCTCCGGTCTGTATAAAGTGATAGTTTCCAAGTCGTTTAAAAGTATAGATTTATTCTCACCGGGTAATCCTGCCATAATATCTATACACTTAATATAATCTTTCTTAGAAAAAAAAAGTTCAATGTCGGCTATATCAATGTTATCTCCTCTGCGCCCGATATTTTCTCTCATTTCATTATTAAGGGATTGTATGCCTAATACAATTCTGTTTATACCTGCATCTGTATATCCGCTTAATTTATCATAGTTGAGGTCATTTGGATTCATCTCTATTGTTATCTCAGGATTAGATTCAAGAATAAATCTCTCCCTTATAAAATTCAGTATCTTCATAATCTGTTTCGGATGAAGCAATGAAGGCGTACCGCCGCCAAAATATACAGTATCAACAGCAGATGTATTTTTGTAAGATTTTGTTATAAAGTCTATTTCTCGCAATAACGCTTTAACATATGACTCAATTATGTTATTATCAGAAACTGTTGTTTGATGGGTTTTCAAACCCATCGCTTTAACAGATGAGTCAATTATGCTATTATCAGAAATTGTTGTTTGATGGGTTTTCAAACCCATCGCTTCAATATATGAGTCAATTATGCTATTATCCAAAACCGGTATTGAATAGAAACTACAGTAATCGCATTTACTTCTACAAAAAGGTATATGTATATATATTCCGTGTCTCATAACAGCATTACTCTTTTTATTGTATGGTTCTTTTGTCTCTGAACAAACGTTCGTAAAGAAATTGGAGACTCGGCACGCCGCATCCCTATTTATGAGTTCTTGTTATCTCTAAACAAACGTTTGTAAAGCCACGACTGTATTACTCTTTTTATTGCATAATTCTTAATTTTTAAATAAAAACAGTAAAAAAATAAGCCTTACTAAAAATTATTTTTTATTATCAAGAAATAAATTGTGATAAAATCCAAAAAGAACTATTAAAATAATTAATGGATTGATTTTTATATATGCTATACTTTTAATATACCTTTAACTTCTAAATTTTCAAAAAATATTGACTAATTTAAAAGTAAGGATTATTTAAGAATATAATAGAATATGATAGAAGATAAAGAAATAACATTCCTTGGCAGTTTTGCAGCCTGCACTTCAATAATATCTGAGATAGTTGATAGATTAATTCAAGACTTATTAAAAATGGAATACTCAAAAGAAGAAATTGATGAAATTGCCATCTCCATGGATGAATCCGTCACTAATGCTGTGCAAGCCACTATGGAAAATACAAAAGAAGACTCTAAAAAATTATATATAACAATAAGATATGCTGTTTCGGAGACAGAATTTGATGCAACCATTATAGACCACGGCACAGGGTTTGATCTCCATAAAACTTTGAGTATTACTCCCGATAACAAGTCGGATGATTACTATAATCAGATAATTTCCTATGCAACCAATACGGAAAAATCCAAATCAATTCTAAAAATAAATAATAAAAATGTCGCACTAAAAGGTGTTGGCGCAGGGCTTAAAATAATATTAAATTTTATGGACTCTGTTTCCATTGAGTATTTTGATAAAAAAGAAATAATTGCATCAAAAGTATCAACATCAACCGACGGCACTATCTTCAAAATGAAAAGGAAGAGGAGAATTTTTAATAATGGCTAAAATTAGTAAAGCATATAGCGACCAGGAATTCATAAACTCAAAAGATGCACGCACATTAAGAATATTAAGCGAATATTTACAACCTGAGGCAAAATTTAAATTTAACCACATTAATCACACTGTGGTTTTTTTTGGTTCTGCAAGAATCAGCCCTGACAACAACAAATTCGGGACAGCAGAGTATTATAATATTGCTAAGAATTTTTCTTATGAATTATCAAATTACAGCAAAGAACTTAAAAAAGAGATAGGTGATACTTTCTATATATGTACAGGCGGCGGACCCGGTATAATGGAAGCTGCAAATCGCGGAGCTCATGAGGCAGGTGTTAAAACTATTGGGCTTAATATATCCCTCCCTTTTGAGCAAGTACCTAATCCGTATATTAGTGAGGAGTTAAATTTTGAGTTTCATTATTTCTTCACCCGAAAACTGTGGCTTCTCTATCACGCTAAAGCTCTGGTAGTTTTCCCCGGCGGATTCGGAACTCTTGATGAACTCTTTGAAGCATTGACCCTTATCCAGACAGAAAAATTAGCTAAGTACAATATGCCGGTACTTCTATATGACAGCAACTATTGGAATGATCTTATAAATTTTCAAAAACTTTTAGATATGGGGATGATCTCTCCTGAGGATCTTAAACTATTCCGTTTTTTTAATAGTATTGAAGAGGGACTTGACATTGTCAAACCTGAGTTAAAAAGGAATATTAAGATTGTGAATAACACGTTGTAACTGCCACCCACCGTATGGCCATATGGCAACGCCCGGTCGTGTTCGGAAAAAAATCAAAATCACAAAAAAATTCAAAAATCACAAAAAAATTTTTATTTTTCGTCCGGTTCCATCGTATTCTATATAAAGGAGTTATGGAACGGTAAACATGAAAGCAAATAAGAAATTCAAAGACACACTTTTTAGGCATTTATTTAATACGGAAGAGAAACTATTAGAGCTATTCAATGCTATTTTTGGAACTGATTATAAAGATATAGGGGCTATTATCATTAACACTCTCGAAAATGTTCTTTTTAATGGCATGAAAAACGATATATCGTTTATAATTTACAATACATTAGTTCTATTAGAGCATCAATCAACCATAAGCGCAAATATGCCATTGAGGATGTATCATTACCTAAACTATCTCTATGAGAAAATAAATAGTGATAAACCAAATGCAATATACGGACGGAATTTAGTAGAATTGCCGAATCCTGTATTTATAATACTGTACAATGGAACAGAGGATTACCCTGCAGAAAAAATCCTGAATATATCCACAGGATTAAAAAAAGGTGTCCTTGATAAAAAATTTGTTTACTTAGAAGTAATGGTAATAAATATAAATAAAGGACGCAATCCTGAATTGGAGCGAAGATGCAAGACCTTAGCAGATTATGCATCCTTAATAGAAAAGGTAAGAGAATATCAGAAGAATCATACTTTAGAGGAAGCGATAAGATTAGCCGTTAAATATTGTATAAATAACGATATACTCAAAGAATATTTAGAACAACATGCATCGGAGGTAGCAAATATGTTAACCACAGAATTTAGTATGGACGACGCTTTAAAAGTTGCCCGCTGGGAAGGCAAGAAAGATGGAATTGAAGAAGGCATTGAAAAAGGTATTGAAGAAGGCATACAAAAAGGCAGGCAAGAAGGAAAACTAGAAATAATTGATTTACTTAAGAGCGGTAAATCACCTGAGGAGATTTTAAAGGATTATGATAAAATCCAATAGGTGTACTAATGCAGCCTGCATTATGAATTATTCACAGTTGAAACAAAAAATCTCGAAGCCCGCATTTTAGCTACGCACCGAAGGTGCAATATAACCCAGCCCAACGGCAACACCTTGGGTTAATTGGCGATTATTCCATTGTACGCCCTGAAAGGGCAATATAACCCGGTCTAAGGCAATATTTTGGGTTAATTTGGGCAATGTCATGCGGAATGATGTTTTCCAATCGCCGGGTAATGGGAAGCTGTAGAGACGCATTGCAATGCGTCTCTACAACCCGATTGTTCGCCGAATGGACTTATGAAAAAACTTGTGTATTGCGTTAATAACGCCATTAATATACCTCAAAAAAATTTCAATCGCTCCGGTGTATGACAGGCTAAGGCTTCGCGCTGAGGCGCTCGCGCATAGCCTGTCAACACCTTCGCTATGACTACAAAACTAGGGGCGAACAACGCGCAACCCGATGTAGTTGACCCTGCTGCCCGGGTCGTAGTCGCCCCGAAACGCTGAACGCAAGCCCGACGCATTGATGCCGTAGTTCCCGCCCCGCATCACACGGTAAGAGCCGCTAACCGGACCCATCGGATCTGATAATGGACTGCTCGTATCGTAGTAACTTGAGTTAAACCAATCCCAACACCACTCATACACATTCCCATGCATGTCATATAAACCCCAGGCATTCGGTAGTTTCTTGCCTACTTCATGGGTCTTACTACCGCTATTGCTACTATACCATGCATAATTTCCCAAACCTGTTTCTTCATCGCCATGAAACCATTCAGTAGTTGTTCCTGCCCTGCACGCATATTCCCACTGAGCCTCTGTCGGCAAACGATAACCAGTAGCGCCGCTGACCATTGCTACTGCATTCCATGTAGAATTGTTGCTCGTTGGTACTGTTCCTCCTGCCGCTGCTATCCACACATCCGGGTCGGTACTCCCTGATATTCTATATACAGGACTTAATCCTTTCTGCATGCTCAACTTATTGCAGAATACTATTGCGTTATACCAGCTTACATTCTCCACAGGACGCCTGTTCTGATTTTCTCCTGCAGCAGGACTGCTTGAGAAATTGCTAGGGTTAGCCCCCATAATCTCCACATACTGCTCCTGTGTTACCAAATACTTGCTCATGTAAAAACCTTGGGTCAACGTTACTTCTCTCTGACCCATTGTAAATGTACCGGCGGGTATCCGAACCATCTCCTCCATCGGCAGAACAAAGTCGCTGCCAGCTTGATCATACAGATTATTGATAAAACTGACTGCAGCATCTCTGATCTGGGTAACTTCCGTTGAACTTAAGGAACGGCTGCAGTCCAACACAAGATAAATAACTGTAGAACGCTTTTCAACTGTTGAAGTGCTTGAACCGGCTGTATTGTACTCACTATTATGCTGCCATGTTGGTGCGCCAGGTAACATAATCCATTGTCTCGTGTTGCTCAGATCACTACCGGTATAACCTGTAATATTGTTAAACACAAAACGAACTGCCATGGTGGAGCTATTTAATGTTCCGGTTATAGGTCCTGCTCCATTATTTGAAGAAATTCCGCCGCCATAGGTGATATTAGTCAAGGTATATACACCGCCTGAACTATTATAAATACCTTCAATGTATCTGGTCGATGCAGCCGCGTCAGTAGGATTCGTCGTGTTCACGTCAAAGGTCATACGGACTTTAGTGCCGTTCTCAAGCAAGGTTGTAGCCAATATGAAATCTGTAATAGTTGTGGTAATGTTTAAACCTTCGGCGATGTCGTCGAATGTGTCTTGCAAGTCGGCGAAATCGCTCAATTCATTTGACTTTCCCGCACTGGCAATACTTGCCAAATCACTTGTAAATTTGATATCATCGCTTACATCATCTCCTTTTACACCTACCGAATATGCTGTAATTGATTTACCCGCTATTTTGCGATTATTTATTTCAGTGTTGACATAAGTAGTATAAGCTGCAGTAGTCGAAAACTCTTTTTCTTCTACCCTATTCTCAGATATTTGAGATAATCCTGACGATGAAACATCTAATCCATCTGTAAATGTAATAATGTTCACAAAGTCAAGCTTGTCAGGATAATTAGATTCATTTTTTTTGAGATTTGCCAGCGCCAAATGTACGGCATGAAATAAGGCTGTACCTGCATTAGCAGAAATACTAACTTGTGAATTGATAATATTTGTAAGATAGGTTTTCCCTGTTTTATTAAGCAGAATAGGAGCGCCGCCGGTTATATCCTCAGATCTTTCGGCAAATTTTATAATCCCTATGTAAATCCCCTCTTCTTTATTGATAATGCTGCCCTCCTTAACCATGGTCACAGATGGTACACCATTTAACACACTAGTAAGTACGAGTTCACCGGAATTATTAATGGTGTATGTATAAACCGGCACAGTATTAGGGATGCCATTGTTATATGAATATTTATAGGAAATATCCCCTTTATTGGCAATCCATACAAAATTAGACCCCGGACCTTGATACATACTTGTCGTACTATTAAGCGAATACACAGCAGAACCGCTCCAGGTAATACCGATGTAAGAAAATGTAATAGTCAACGTAGTTCCGTTATTTGTTTTATCTACCCAGGTTCCAAACAATTCCGTAGCAATATCGTCGGTAAGATTGATAGCGCTGCCATCATCCTTAACCATGGTCGTAGATTGTAATAAATCTGACCTAACAGCAGTAAGTTCGAGTTCACCGAAACTATTAATGCTGTATTTATACATTGGAATAGTATTAGGAGTGCCGTTGTTATATGAATATTTAAAGGAAATCTCCTCATTATTGGCAATCCACGCAAAATCTGCAACTTGAGCATTTACCGTACTATTAAGCATACCAGTAATCTGATTCTCATAGTAACCGCTCCATTTAATAGAGGTCTCAGAAACTTCAAGAGTCAAAATTGCTCCGTTGCTTGTTTTATCTTTCCAGGTTCCAAGCAATTCTACAGCAATGTCGCTGGTAAGGCTTCCGCCGGTAGGATCTCCGCCGTCACCGCCATTGCTATCGCCGCCGCCTCCGCAGGAGAGGCTTATAAATGCAATTATCGTGATAAGTCCGATAATTTTAAAAAATTTTTTTCTCATATCTTAACTCCTTAGATTATTAATAAATTATTAAAAAAAATTTTTTACTCAAATTGCCACGCGCACCACGGGCGGCATAGTCGATATTGCAGTTCCCGCCCGCGGTCGGCGGGCGGGAACTATTTATTGACTATGGCACCGTGATGCGCCGGTGGCAATTCAATTGTTTAAGTTAATTCAATAGAAACCTCAACCTACTTGCCATAAATACTGTTTTTAAATAACACCGGCGCATAGGTTGAGCGCTCCGCATTATATGCCATTTTATATGCGAAAATTTCTATTTTTTATTTTATACTATCTATTTTTGATTTCTGTACACCAACAAACATGTATCGAAGAAAAAGTCAACCATTTTATATTAATTTATTAATAATAAAGAAGAAATATAACTAGGGGTATATACTATATACTATATACTATTTTGTATATAAAATGTTTATGTTGCATGTTACCGTAGAGACAAGGCATGCCTTGTCTCTACATGGTGTACAATGATATACATGGTGTACATGATATACATGATATACATGATATACATGATATACATGTGCACACCCTACACCATGTATCATAAAACAATGTTTGTTATATTCTATGATACATTACATATGCTGCAAGAAGAAAATAAACGACACATTTTTGTAACAATTTGTTTTGTAAATTGCGGGGCAAAAAATTTTTTGCCCCTACAAAATTTTTTGTCCCTACTCCGTATCCCTTGACTGAACAAATTCTTCATAGCTCATTCTGCTTGTATTATCCATGTCAAAAATTTCACATCCAACCTTTATTATCATGTTTTCAAGGTATCTGATATTCCTTATAATAGCCCCGATTATCGCACCCTTGTCTGTAGGGAATAATATATCAAAATTAACTCTGCTGCCTTCTTCGAAATATCTAAGAAATTTTTTTTCTTTAAAAACAAAGCTTAAACCGCTATGTGAAATATCCGCCAAAAGAAACTTGTCGGGTAAAGGAATGAGCATCTGTTGTTTTACCATAAGGTGATTAACTACAGCGCACATCTTCTTTACATAATCATACATATCTTCTTCTATCGGCTGTGTGCTGTTCACTTGAATATAGCCGTATATTATGGCATTATTATAGACTATTGGAGCTGAAACCTCAGCTATATATTTATTCCGCGATGCAATGGATATATCAGATCTATA
>JGI24702J35022_10002389_pt1 | contig 11487 bp, 10 predicted proteins | sample TergutTh196P4_FD_35022 | JGI IMG/M metagenome (IMG submission 35022)
GCTATCGCCAAACTCGTCGCCGCGGCTACTGCCAAAGGTGTTATCACAGTGGTAGGCGGCGGTGATTCCGTGGCGGCTGTTAACAAGTTTGGTCTGGCTTCCAAAATGAGCCATGTAAGTACCGGAGGCGGCGCTTCCCTTGAACTGCTGGAAGGCAAGAAGCTTCCCGGTATTGAGGTTACCCGGTGCCGGGAATATTTTATTGCCGGTAACTGGAAGATGCATAAAACCCGCACAGAATCCGCGGAATTGGCAAAGGCCCTGGTTAAGTCACTGAAGAACGGTAAGCACAAGTATCTGGCGGCGCCGGCCTTTACAGCCCTGGAAACTGTTGGAGAAATTCTTAAGGGGAGCAATATACTCCTCGGGGCGCAGAATTGCGCCGCAGAGGAACAGGGCGCCCATACCGGTGAAGTCTCTGTGCTGCAGTTAAAGGATCTTGGTGTCCGGGTGATAATTCTGGGCCACAGCGAAAGGCGCCATACTTACAAGGAAGATGATGAGCTGATCAATAGAAAGGTGAAGCTGGCTTTGAAAAACGGCTTTGAGGTCATCCTTTGCATAGGGGAAACTTTGGAAGAGCGCGAAAAAGGCAAGGTTGAGGCGGTGTGTAAAAATCAGATTGTTAAGGGCCTTGCCGGCGTAACACCCGAAGAGCTTTCGAAGGTTACCCTTGCCTACGAGCCGGTATGGGCTATCGGTACCGGTAAAACAGCCACTCCCGAAGATGCCGAGGCGGTCCACAAATTTGTACGCGCTGTGATTGAGAAACTCTACGGTAGCCAGGCGGCCAAGCAGATAATCATACAATACGGCGGTTCGGTTAAGGCCGAAAATGCCGTTCAGCTTATGGCTATGGAAGATATTGACGGCGCTCTTGTTGGAGGCGCCAGCCTTAAGGCTGAAACTTTTGTACCGATAGCTAAGTTTAACTAAACTGTAGGCTCTGAAGTAAAATTAAAGTTTTTCAAAATTTAAGGAGAAAAAGCTTGAATATTTTCTCCCTTATCGGTAGAATGAGCTAATTCACATGGAGTAAACCATAAGGAGTAGACATGAAAAAGGTATTTTTGGTTCTGTTAACATTCTGCTTTGCCGCTTTCCTGGTATTCGCCGGCGGCCGTCAGGATGCCAATTCCGTCACCATCGGAGCGATTTTCCCGCTTTCCGGGCCTGTTGCCTATTATGGCAATGAATCCAGAGACGGCGCCCTCCTGGCTATTGAGGAAGTCAATGCCTCAGGTGGTCTTTTGGGCAAGACATTGGCCCTTCTTTCCGAAGACGATGAAGGCAACAGCGAAAAGGCAATTAACGCCTTTACCAAACTCACAACCAGGGATAGGGTAAGCATTGTACTTGGTTCCAGTACTTCGGGCCCCACAATGGCAGTAAGTACCCTTGCTCAGCAGAGTAAGGTTATCCTCATCTCCCCATCGGCAACCAACATTGACGTAACCAAGGCCGGGGATTATGTTTTCCGGGCCTGTTTTATTGATCCCTTCCAGGGGGTTGTCGGAGCGGATTTCGCCTATGATACCCTGGGGAGCCGCCGGGCTGCAATTATTTATGATGCTGGTGCAGACTATAATACCGGTCTGGCAGAGGCCTTCAATAATCAGTTCAGGCAGCGGGGAGGCCAGGTTGTGGCAAATGAAGCCTATCAAACCGGCGATGTTGACTTTAACGCCCAGGTTACCCGTATCAGGGCTGCCAATCCCGATATTGTTTATCTTCCGAACTACTATAATGATGTTACCTTACAGGCCAAACAGCTGAGAGCCCAGGGAATTAACTGCGCCCTTGTCGGCGGCGACGGATGGGACAGTCTTATTGATAATGCCGGGGACGAAGCTCTCAATGGTTATTGGTCTTCCGGTTTTGCCGCGGATACCACAGATCCCAAAGGAGTAGCTTTTGTAAGGGCGTTCCAGGCCAGGTTTAACAGGCCCGCTTCCCAGTTCGCCGCTCTTGGTTACGATACAATGATGCTGGTAATCGACGGGATTAAGGCTGCGGGATCTTTTGATCCTTCGGTTGTTAAAAATGCCATGGCCAGGCTGAGCGGTTCCTATGTTACAGGTAACATCCGGTTTGACGCCAACCGCGATCCCATAAAGGGCGCCGCGATTCTTGAAATTGTCAGGAAAGACGGCAAACTTGCCAATATTTACAAGACAACCGTCAATCCCAAATAAGTAATTGGAGTCTGACCATGATGTGGATGCTTTATGGTCAGACTTACCTGAAACTAATTATGCCGGGCGTTTGTAAAGGGCGTCCTGTTCAAAGAAGCGATGATTGTTTTACAGCAACTGATTAACGGTATTTCTCTGGGTTCCATATACGCGCTTATAGCCCTGGGTTATACAATGGTCTATGGGATTGTTCTCTTAATCAACTTTGCCCATGGCGACATTTTGATGGTGGGGGCATATACAGGCTTTTTTGTGTTGGGCGCCATAGGCTCAGGTCCTTCCGGCATGTTTCTTGCCTTTATTGTTTCCATGATCACCTGCGCATGCTTCGGCCTTACAATTGAACGCTTCGCATACCGGCCCCTTCGCCAGGCGCCGCGTCTTAATTCCCTTATCACCGCAATCGCGGTCAGCCTGATTCTGGAAAACGGCGCGCGGGTTCTGCCTTTTATCGGCCCGAATCCGCGTCAGTTTCCCGGGCCGGCGATGTTTAACATTCAGCTTGGCAGGGGCCTGCAAATTTCAAATATACAGCTAATTGTTATTGTCCTTTCGGCGCTGCTCATGCTCGCGCTTAACTATATCGTAAATTATACGAAGCGCGGAAAAGCCATGCGCGCCGTTTCCTTTGATCAGCAGGCTGCAAGCCTCATGGGAATCTCGGTAAACGGAATAATCGCCTTTACCTTTGCCCTGGGTTCGGTTCTTGCCGCAGCCGGGGGCGTACTCTATGCTTCGGCCTATCCCCAGGTAAATCCGCTTATGGGTATGATGCCCGGTCTTAAAGCCTTTGTAGCCGCAGTTCTTGGCGGTATTGGTTCCATTCCCGGCGCCATGCTCGGAGGTTTTATTTTGGGAATCGCGGAAGCCCTTACAAAGGGTTTTATCTCCAGCCAGTACAGCGACGCTATTTCCTTTTCAATACTTATCATTGTATTGCTGATAAAGCCCACAGGAATTTTGGGTAAAAAATCCAGGGTGAAGGTGTAGGGTGACTGACAATTTACCCAAGGAGAACAATGTCAGACCGGCAGATACTTTTGCCGGCGGCAGCCGGGATAGAATGATCCGGCGGCGAAGCTCTGTACGTGCGTCACTGTTATTGACGGCAGCAGGTTTTCTTGCCGTTGCCGTTCCGCTTCTGTTGATGAAACTCGGTTTGATGGACCCCTATACCGCCCGGATCATTACCATGGGCGGCGTTAACGCCATAATGGCAATGTCAGTAAACATGATCGTGGGTATTACCGGTCAGCTCTCCCTGGGGCAGGCAGGTTTTCTCGCCATTGGGGCCTACGCTTGCATTTTCTTCAATATTGATATTGGGCTTCCCCTTCCGTTAGCTGCTATTGCTGCGGTGCTGCTGACGACCCTGGCAGGTTTTCTCATCGGATTTCCGGTACTGAAACTTTCCGGGGATTATCTTGCCATTGTTACCCTTGGGTTCGGGGAAATTATCAGGGTAATTTTTATTAACCTTAAAGCCATTACCGGCGGCCCCAATGGCAGACAGTTTACAACAATAATGAAGATGAATGGAGAATTGGCCTTTGGAGTTGTTACCGCTGTTTTGATAATCCTGCTGGCTTTGCTTCAGAATTTTCTCCGTTCTACTTACGGCCGGGCAATTATGGCTTGCCGTGATGATGAGATTGCCGCCAATTCTTCCGGTATTGATATTTTCCGCTATAAGATGCTTGGTTTTGTTATTGCCGCCTTTATTGCCGGCGCCGGAGGCTGTCTTTACGCTATGGTTGTTGGGCTGGTTCAGCCAAACGCAGCGCAATTCCTAAGGTCCATAGACTTCCTTATTTATGTGGTTCTTGGAGGCATGGGTTCGATGACAGGTTCAATCCTGTCAGCATACGTTCTCACATACCTTCAGGAGATCCTCCGTTTCCTCCAGGATTATCGTCTCCTCATCTACCCTCTCATCCTTATTTTTGTCATGCTGTTCCGGCCCCAGGGACTTTTGGGAATGAGGGAATTTTCCTTTACTAAAACCTGGAAAAAACTTCTTGACGCGGCGGCGAAGAAGAAAAACAGGGAAGAATCTCCGTCCCTGTCTTTGGACAGTTTACCGGCGGAACAGGATTTTTCGTACTATCCGAAGGATGTCCAGGTTATTGACGGCGGAGAAGAAGAACTGCTCCTGTCTATAAGTAACCTCTCCATTGTATTTGGAGGCCTAAGGGCGGTAAGTGATTTTTCCTGTGATCTATACCGGGGAGAACTAATGGGTCTTATCGGGCCTAACGGAGCGGGAAAGACCACGGTATTCAACATGATCTCTGGGGTTTATACACCGACAGATGGAAAGATCAATTTTAAGGACAGGCGGGGAAAGAATCATTCCATCGGAACCATGAGTCCGGCAGCCCTTAACCGCATCGGCATTGCCAGGACATTTCAGAATATTCGCCTTTTTTCCAGGATGACAGTAGAAGATAATGTCCGTATCGCCCTGCATTCCCGCAGAACTATCAATCCCCTTGACGCTATCTTCAGAACAGGGCGGTTCCTTGATGACGAAGAAAGGATGAGGGAAAAGACGGCGGAGCTTCTTGCCCTTTTCAGGATAGAAGACAAGAAACATGAGCTAGCCAGGAATCTTTCCTATGGTGAACAGCGAAAACTCGAGATTGCCAGGGCCATGGCATCCAATCCCAGCCTGCTTTTATTGGACGAACCTGCTGCCGGGATGAACCCGCAGGAAACTGCCGAACTAATGAAACTAATTTCCTTCATCAGAAAGGAATTCCATCTTACCATACTCCTCATAGAACACGACATGCATCTTGTTATGGGAATCTGCGAACGTCTTTCCGTTCTGGACTACGGCCGCAGTATCGCCGAAGGTCTCCCGGAAGAAATCAGGAAGAATCCAGCGGTTATAAAAGCGTATCTTGGACAGGATGCCCTTGATCAGAATACCAAATTGCCGGATACCGGGGAGCATGGTCATGAATAAGACCCTTCTTGAAGTAAGGGACCTTGTGGTTCATTACGGTGCGATTCAGGCTCTCCGGGGCATTTCCTTTGAGGCGGCGCAGGGAGAAGTGATTACCCTTATAGGTTCCAACGGCGCCGGAAAGAGTACCACGCTTAATGCGATTTCCAACATTGTACGGAAGACCTCCGGAAAGGTTTTTTTTAACGGAATTGATATAAGCGCCGTTCCGCCGGATAAAATTGTCGCTTCCGGACTTGTTCAGGCGCCGGAGGGCCGCCGGATCTTTGCGAACCTTTCGGTAAAAGAGAATTTGGAAATGGGAGCTTATACACAGAAAGACAGATCGTCGGTTACAGCTGACTTTGAGATGGTTTACGGCATTTTTCCCCGGCTTAAGGAAAGGTTAAGCCAGGTGGCGGGGACTCTTTCCGGGGGAGAGCAGCAGATGCTTGCCATAGGCCGGTCGCTTATGGCCAGGCCCAGACTCCTGCTTTTGGACGAACCTTCCATGGGTCTTGCCCCCATACTGGTAGACGAGATTTTCACTGTTATCAAGAAGATAAATGAAGCGGGAACTACCATTCTTCTTGTAGAGCAGAATGCTTATAAGGCACTGGGCCTGGCCGACAGGGGGTATATACTTGAAAACGGCAAGATCGTCAAAAGCGGCTTCTCCCCGGAACTGATGAAAGATGACACTGTCAGGGCTGCTTATTTGGGAGGATAGCTTTTTGAATTTTATTGACAAGCGAAGTGAGCGTCGCGGCCAAGTTTACCCGGCCATGACCGAACAAGCGCAGTCATAATAAGGGTTAATCAAGAGGGGAACCTTCGCCGCGGCTCGGTTGAGGTTACCCCGCCGAACCTTCGGTTTGCGCTTGCCGCGGAAAGCCGTCGTAGGTCCATCCCGCGAAGCGGGTCAGTGCAGGGCGCGCTTCCAAAGGAAGCGAAGCCCTGCGGTATTAATTCCTTTTATTAAAAATTATTGGGGGTATTTATGATTATCAGCCGGGTTATGACCAAGAATCCACTTTTTACTCATCCTGATATGAGTATCAACGATGTCCGTTCCCTTATGGATAAGGAGAATATCGGACATATCCCTGTATTGGACAAAAATAACAACATGGTGGGGCTTGTCACCAGGGAAGATCTCATAAAAGCGGGGCCTTCGGCTGCTACCAGCCTGGATATGTACGAGATCAGTTATCTCCTTTCCAAAATAACCGTCAAGGATGTAATGGAGAAGTCTGTTATTACAGTTGGAGAAGACGAGGTCGTTGAGGAAGCAGCCCGGATCATGGCTGACAAGGGTATTGGCTGTCTTCCGGTGATGCGCGGGAAACTGCTGGTGGGGATCATTACCGATACCGACCTGTTCCATGTATTTGTAAATGCTTTCGGCGCTCGTCATAAAGGGGTACGAATTACCTGCAGCATAGTGGAGAAGCCCGGGCAGGTGGCGAAACTCTCCCAGGCAATAGCGGAGCATGGCGGAAATATTCTTGCCTTTGTTACTTTCGAGGGTGATGATCTTTCCCGGCGCCGGGTTACCCTGAAAATTGGAGGCATGGATCGGCCGGGAGTAGAGAATCTTGTACGGGATTTTCCCGAAATAGAGCTGGAAGATATCCGGGAATAATTATCATTACGGAGAGTTAATTTCCAGCTAGGCCCATTACTGAATATGTCAGGTATTCCCGCAAATTTGGGCATATGACTGCTTGAATAACTTCTTCTCTATTGGTAGAATTATTGACAATGGAATTTATGAGGTTTATAGATGAGCATTTTTAGCATTATTTTACTGGTGTTTTTCGTAATTGTAGCGATTCTGCTTATACTTCTGGTTCTGGCCCAGAATGAGGAAGGGGATAGTCTGGGAGGAATTTTCGCTGGCGGCAGCGGCTCTGCATTTGGTTCCCGCAGCGGCAACGTATTGACCAGGGCTACCACCATATTGGGGGCTCTGTTTTTAATCATAAGCTTTGGACTTGCATTGGCAAACAGGAGTCCATCCGGATCAGGTGTAGAAGCGGCGGGGCGGGCCTTAGCACCCGAGGCAGGTTCCACCTGGTATATGGATGAGGAGGCTCCTCCTCCAAATTTCTTGCTGGATAATGAAGAGACCCCATAACTTGTCCTTTTCAGGATAAGAGCTGGAGGTTAATGGCCATGTTCCTATACGATGCTTTCCCGCCGGAATTAATTAAAATCGGACTTGAGGCTGAAGATAAAGACGAGGTTTTTGAAGAGCTGGTTGATCATTTCTGCCAGGTTTTAAAGAATAATGCCCGCGAAGAAATCCTGAAAGCCTTAAGGGAGCGGGAGGCAAAGATGTCCACCGGGATACAAAAAGGCATAGCTCTCCCTCACGGTAAAACAAATGCCATAAGCCATGTTCAGGGAATTTTGGGGATATCCAAAAAAGGTATAGATTACGACGCTCTGGACGGTCAGCCGGTATACCTTCTTTTTACGCTCCTTGGGCCCCAGGCCGAGGCTGAAAAGCATCTTAAGCTGCTTAAGCGTCTTGCGGAACTTCTGGATAATCCCCAGTTTTATACAGATCTTTTGGCCCAGAATGATCCGCAGAGTGCCAACAGTATTATTAAAAAGTATGAAGAGATTTATCTTGCTTCTGAATAGATAGGACTTAAAAGCCAGGGTAGAGATGGATGATCATGAAATTTTACTGCATTTATTAAACCTGGAATCAGAAGCGGCTGCCCTGGTAAATGACGCTCAGGCGGAAGCTGACCGTAGAATCGCTGAGGGTGAAAAACAGAACCGGGCCCGTTATGATGAAGCATACGCCGGTGAAGTAGCTGCGCTGGAAGATCAATATGCTCAAAACCTCGCAGCTGTAAAAGAAAACTACAGGAAGCAGCTCGACTCATACAGGGAAAACCTTGAAAAACAGACTGTAAACATGGGCGCCTTTTCTGCACTGGCGGAAAAACTCCTTTTTGAAAGGAGACCGTAAAATGCCGGGTGTATTTTGTATGCCGGGGATGGGTGAAAGAGCGTACGCTTATTCCAAATCCTGTGGTATTATCGGAAAGTCTTTTTTGGGGAAAAGGCTGAGAGGTCTTGAAAAAGTAACCCGGCTGTCAGAGCTGGATCGAATGGTGTTCCCCATGTCATCCCGGGATTTGCCCGAGAAAGAGCTACTCCATGATCTGGAAAAAAGGATCACAGGACGGGCGGTTAATTCCATCATTTCCATTGTTGAAAGTTTTTCCAGGGTTCCAGAATTCCTTGTTTTGCTGCTCCGCAGTTATGAATATGCGGATCTGAAAAGCGCCGTAATCGCGTCTCTGGAAAGGGAAAAATCCGCGCCTTTCCATACGGATTTGGGTGTTTTTCAAAAAGTTCATTTTGATGCATGGCCGGATATCGGGGCAATGGTAGAAGGAACAGAATTTGTTTTTCTTCTGGATAAAAAGGTCATCAACATAGAGAAACAGGATCTTGTCGACATCCAGACTCTTCTGGACAGGCATTATTATAATGCCCTCTGGAAATCTCTTTTCTCCCTTCCTCCAGGCGACCGGCGTGCAGCGGCAAGGATCCTTTCCGATGAAATCTCGCTCAGGAATTCGTCCTGGGTACTAAGGCTTCGTACCTATTACGGAATGAAGCCGGAAGAGGTAATGCCCCACCTGATAAATATTTCTGCAAAGGTAAAGGGATCGTTAAATGAAAAATCCGTTTCCAGGTCACTCGCGGATGAAGCCCTTCAATGCCTGGAGTATCCTCTTGATAATTTAAGCGCCTTTTCGTCATGGCGCTGGAATGAATTCCTTAATTCGGATTCCGGCGTGGGGCATTGGCATGCGGACCCCAGGCATTTTCAGAACGCTGCTTCCCAGTACCTGTACCGCCTTGCAAGGCATTACTTCAGGCTGAAACCTTTTTCACTGGATACAATTTTTTGCTTCATCAAACTGAAACAATTCGAAGAAGACATCCTTATCAGCAGCGCGGAGGGACTGGGCATGAGTATGTCCAGCAGGGACATTTTTTCATTGATGGGGGTAGAATCGTGAAGGCGAAAGATCCTGATGCTTTTACTCTGTCCGGAGATCATCGGATTCATTTCCCGCATTATTCCCTGCGGCCCAGGAAAATGAAAGAGATAGAGCTTACCATCCTGAGCAGGGACATGGATTCGGTTATTGAATTCCTTGGCCGCAGGGCTGTTATGCATCTTACCGATGAACATGACAGTACGGGCCAGGGCAGAGCTCTGGACGAGGCGTCCGCAAAGCACATTAAAGAGAATCTTGAAAGGCTTGCTGCCGCCGCTTCATGGCTCGCCCTGCCGCTTCCCGCAGAGCCCTATGAAACCAGCCATTTCCCCGGAGAGGCAGAAGACATACTTACCGATACCATTACCCAGGCAATTTCTTCCCTTAGCGGCAGGGAGAATGAACTTCATGAGGAAAGGCGTAAAGTAGACGAGGCCCTTAATGAAGCAAAAGCTTTTGCAAACCTTAATGCCCCTTTTTCGGATTTGGATCAGCTTTCCTACCTCACCTTAAGGGTTGGCCGTCTTGATCCCCGGAGGCAGGAGGAGCTTAGGCAGAATCTTTCCGACAGGGCGGTTATTATTCCCCTGGGCTCGGGGACGGAGGGCGGTTCGGGCGGCAGGATAATGGCTGCGGCTTCCAGGAAAGGCCGCTTCGCCCTTGATTCAGAATTAAAGAAAATGGATTTTGTTCCCATTGCCATCCCCGAAGGTTATAAGGGGATACCTTCTGAGCTGCTTTCGAGTCTTGAAAACAGGCTAAGGGAGGCGGATCGGGAACTTGATGAGATTTCCGGCCGCAGGGGGAAGCTGAAAGAGGAATACGGTACCGGCATACAATCCCTGACTGCATCTTTCATGATGGCGGATATTGCGGAGCAGCTAAAAGCAAAGGTTGCATCGACAAAGAATGTGTATCTGCTCAGAGGATGGGTACCTGCGGACATGGTACAGACTTTGGTGGATGATCTTGAAAAACTCTCGGAGGGCAGAATTGCCATCCGCTCATATAGCCCCGAAGAACTTGATCGCGTAAAGGAAGGAAAGGAAAAAGTTCCTGTTTCCCTTAAGCATGGCGTCTTTGTAAAGGGATTTGAAAGCGTGGTATTCTCCTACGGTGCGCCTCTTTACGGTACCATAGATCCCACTCCATTGGTGGCGTTTTTCTTCACCGTCCTTTTTGGAATTATGTTTGGAGATTTGGGTCAGGGCCTTGTTCTTCTATTGCTGGGTTTCTTGACCGGAAAGCGCGGGCCGGCCTTTTTCTCCCGGTTCAGAAAATTTTCCGTCCCTCTTGTGGCAGTGGGAATTTCGTCCATGATCATGGGCTTCTTGAACGGAAGTTTTTTCACCAACGAGGTAGTTCTGACGGCGCCCATCCGCGCTCTTACGGCTTTTCTTACAGGCCGCCCTGTTGACCGTATACTTACCATCATGCCCCTCCAGGAAAAGGGTGGAAGTGTATTAAAACTATTCTACTTTTTCGGCTTTACCATAGGAGTCGGGGTATTGCTTAATTCGGCGGGGCTTATTGTCAATACGGCCAATCAGTTTTTTCTCAAAAATTACGAGAAAGCCTTTTTTGCCAAAACGGGCCTGGCGGGAATTACACTTTTTTGGTATGCCATATTTATTGCCCTGCGTTTTGCCGCAGGGCTATTGCAGCCTGAGATCCATTCGTTCAGCTTCCGGTGGTTTGATATTTTGGGCCTGTTGGTTCCGGTGGCGGGGGTTTTTCTGGGCCCTGCGATCTGGCGCCTTATTTCCCGTGAGCGTCCGGTATTTAAGGAAGGTTTTATCGTATTTTTGGTTGAGGGGTTTGTGGAGATCCTTGAAACCATCTCTACCTATGTTTCCAATACGGTGAGTTTCCTTAGGGTAGGAGCTTTCGCGCTCTCCCATGCGGTGCTTTCGTATATTGTTTTCCGTTTTTCCGAGGAAGTATCATCGGCAGCCGCGGGATCGGCCCTGAGTGCCGCCGGCAGCGTTTTTATACTTATTTTTGGAAATGTTGTAATAATACTTTTGGAAGGTTTGATTGTAGCCATTCAGGTAGTGCGCCTTCAGTATTATGAATTTTTCAGCAAATTTTTTACTGAAACCGGGGTTGAGTTTTCTCCATTCCGGTTTCGTAAGCTCCAATAGGAAGAGGAGAGGAGTAAATCATGAAGCGTCTTGTAATTGTTCTTGTTTTGTTTTTTTTGGCGGCGGCATCAGTTACCTTTGCCCAGGAAGCAGTTGATGCCGCTGCAGATTCTGCGGCGTCTGCCCAGATATGGAAGTATATTGCGGCGGCGCTGGCTGTG